>Ga0206968_10033_pt1 | contig 37486 bp, 27 predicted proteins | sample Alteio_BWOrgHeat_22_FD_153254 | JGI IMG/M metagenome (GOLD analysis project Ga0206968, IMG submission 153254) | Enriched cells from forest soil in Barre Woods Harvard Forest LTER site, Petersham, Massachusetts, United States -... | ecosystem: Environmental > Terrestrial > Soil > Temperate forest >... | reverse complement strand
TACTTGCCAAAATCCATGAACCCGGGCTACGAACATCAATTAAAGAAATAGATCCTTCAAAATCATCTATATATGAATTACCGCTTGTACCAATGGCTTTAGCATTACCAGGAAAAAGTTTTGCAAACTCACCGCGTGTAGTGATAGAGCTCATTTCTTTTGTACTGAAAAAAGGTAGCTTATCTAATATGCGGGTTAAAATGGGTAACTCTGTTTTATAATTATAATCTAAACCAATAATTGTATTGTTTACAGGTTCGTCACCCATGCTAACTTTTTGTGTAATTGGTCTTTCACTAAAACGCATAACAGTACTTCCTAAAGTAAGATTACGCCCGGCTTTATAATCAAATCTGGAACCAATTAAACTTTTTTGTTGAACATTAAATAAGGAGTTACTTTCTAATGAAACTTTAATTTGCGCACCCGAATTCAATAAACTTTCGTTGATAATTTTTACACGGCCTAAAGTATAATCAACTGTATAATCAGCATTTTCAACCAACTTAACACCGTTAGCTGTAACAACAACTGCACCTTGCGGAATATTTAATGCATTTAGAGATACGTCAGAGCCGGCAGCAGAAGTAAATGTTCCTTTAATTTTAAAACGGTCTTTATTTTGAATAAAAGTTGCCGCCGTTTTTGTTGAATCATATAACTCCTGAAAAATATATTTATTGGCTGTAGGGAAATCATTATTAATATCAAATTTAGAAAGTAGGCCACTCCCGAATGGTTCTGCCATTGGTAAATAAATTCTTCCGTTAGAAGGATTGATTGTATAATCTTTTATAAAATCGAAAACACCATCCGGATTACGATCTCCGTTCACACTTAATTTATCACAATTAAAAACACGAATTAATTGCACACCGGTAATTTTACCGTAAGGAATGTAAGGCACATCTACACCGGTTTCGATATTGTTATAATAAATATTTAAATTAAAGCCTGTAGGGTTAATGTTGAAAGCACCAATTGAATAAACATTCTTCATCATTAATTTCCACAAAGGATAATGCGTGTTTACCACAGAACCTTTTAATAATTTACAAACTAAAAGTTTTGTATTATCAGGAAACTGATCACTGAATTCACCAACCTGATAAACTTTGCCATTGTATGTGTATTGATAAGATACTGCTAATACCTGATCGTTATTCAGTGTTTGATTTAAAGAAATAAAGCCGGTACGATTATTTATAAAAAATTCATTTGTGTTTAACCTACGCGCATTGTAAATAATATCATAATCACGAGCTTGAACCATGTATTGATTACTTGGTGGATTATTTGTGTTGGATATAATTGAGCTTACCGGTAAAACATTTGATGTTTTACTTGCGTCTCTATCTTTTAATAAACCGTTTGATGGATTGGTGATAATCGAATATAAACTATTAGCGCCGTTAAAAGGATTTACGCCGGCACTGTCAATGATGGCATACCCAGGAGTAATTCCAGCAGAACCTGATTTCGTAGCATTTAATCCCGTAAAAACATTTGAGCTATCTTCACCCAAATCTTCAAACGCAACAATGTTTCTTGTTTGTTCGGCGCTACCTGTTTGATTTAAAACATAAACTTCAACTCTTGTAATAACAACAGGAGTGCTAATTACGGGTAATGTATTCATCCATCCATCATAGTTTTTGCGAAAATAATGACCAAGGAAAAAGTGTTTGTTACTTTCGTATGCATCTCCATTTACTGTGAATGGTTGTGTTTGTGAACCACCTTGAATATTAATTTCTTGTTTTTTACCGCGTTGTTGAGAGAATACAGTTGTAACATCTAATTTTCCAAATTGCAATTTTGTTTTAAAACCAAATAGAGTCTGACTACCTGTGATCAAAGTACTGTTGAGAGGAAAAGTAACATTACCTGCTTCTATTTTTTTCAAGATCTCATCTTCATATCCGGTGTAATCTATTTTTACCTGATTTTCCCAATCGAAAGATGCTTCGGTGTTATAGTTTGTTGTGATCTTCATCTTATCACCAATCTTACCAATTAGATTTAATTGAATACGCATGTTGAAATCGAAATTAGTAATCTTTTGTTGTCGTTGAGGTATTGCAGGGTTCAACGTTTTATTTCTATTCAATCCAAAAATTAATTCAGCAGTTCCTGTTGGTTTAATATCAACTGTGTTCCCACCAAAAATACGATCAAACAATTCGCTGTTGACTTCCAATTTAGGAACCATACTTTTACGAGGCTTGTTGTTTAATTCATCAGCGGCAACGCGCGAACGCCAGTAATCATGAATCGCTTTTTTATAAGCGTAGTTGTTGTACTCTTTAAAATTCATGTAAGTATCCGGACGATAATCAAGGTCACCAATTTTTTGAGACACATCATAATCACCCGTTTTATTATTATAATCAACGTTGGTTTTTATGTTGGATGGATTATCTAAATACAGTTTCGATTTTGGATCAAACTGCGGGGGCTTGCCGTTATTATCATTAAACTTATATGGAATAGGTTCAGGTTCTTCGGTATCGGGTGTATCAGGTGGTAATATTCTTTTTTGTTCTTCTCTGTATTGAAGCAACTCATTTGTTAATTCGATATTGTTTTTAGTTTCAGGTGAGTGAGACATCACACCAATTAAACATGTTGTGATGCCTGTTATTGCTACAAAGCCGAATATGTTGGATACCCTCACTCCTTAATTAAAAATTTTTAAGCGCAGTTTTTATTAATAATTCAACATTATCAGTATTAACCCCTTGCTGCTTAACAGCTTTTTCAATTGCCTTTTCGGCCGCAGCCTTTTGGAACCCTAGCGTCACTAAAGCCATTAACGCCTCGTCTTTATTTTTATTGTATGATGAATGGAGGATCTGAGAGATACCGCCTTCATGTTTTCCAAGTTTTCCTTTGAGATCCACAACAATTCGTTGAGCAGTTTTTTCGCCAACTCCTTTGATACTTTTCAGGAGCGCTACATTGGCAGTATTTATTGCACCTGCAATGTCGGCAGCACTCAAACTGGAAAGCATGAGGATAGCGCTTGAGCCACCAACACCACTAACAGAAATAATTTTACGAAAGAGATCTCTTTCTTCTTCATCGGCAAAACCATAGTAGCGTGGGTTATCATCACGCACATAAACACTTTCAATAAAAAGTTGAACTTCTTTTTGATCAACTATTTTAGAATAAGTATTTAAAGAAATCAACAATGAATATCCAATACCATTACTTTCAATAGTAACTTGTGCCGGATTTTTTGAAGTGAGGTATCCCTTGATATAACTGACCATGTGTTTTGAATAATGAAATAATTATTTCTGATTTTGTGCGTCAACAACTGAAATAATTACCATGTTCACTATTTCACGAACACTGCTTCCTAACTGAAGTACATGCACCGGTTTATTTAAACCCATTAGTACCGGACCAATAGCTTCGGCACCTCCAAGTTCTTGCATTAATTTGTATGCAATATTTCCTGAAGCTAAATTTGGAAAAATAAATGTATTCACATCCGTGTCGGCTAAAGTGCTAAAAGGAAATTGCTCTTTTAATAATTCATTATTGGTTGCAAAGTTTGCTTGAATATCACCGTCTACAATCATGCCCGGATAATTTTTGTGCAAAATACTTACAGCTTTACTAACCTTGTTTGGTACATCGCCGGTAGCAGATCCAAAGTTAGTATAGGAGAGCATTGCAATACGTGGAGTGATATTAAATTGTTTAACTGTATTGGCGGTTAATACAGCAATATCAGCCAATTCCTGAGAAGTAGGATCAGCATTCATCGTGGTGTCAGCAAAAAAGTATGGGCCACGTTTTGTAATCATTACGTATAAGCCTGCAACGCGTGTAACGTTTGGTTGTACGCCAATAATATCTAGTGCTGGTTTAATTGGTTGCCCGTATTTTCTTGTCAAACCACTAATCATCGCATCTGCCATGCCCATCTCAACCATCATCGCGCCAAAATAATTTCTGTCGTGAAGCATTAATTTTCGTGCATCGTATTGAGTTAAACCTCTGCGAGAACGTTTGCGCCAAAGAATATCACCAAACTCATTGATGCGATCTTCTTCTGCAATGTATGGATCGATGATTAACATATCAGTTAAATCAATATGGTTTTCTTCAGAAATGGATTGAATTTTTTCTTTTTTTCCCAAAAGAATTGGTTTTGCAATTCCTTCGTCTCTCACCACTTGTGCTGCTTTTAAGATTTTGTATGTATCAGCTTCAGTAAACACAACACGCTTCGGATTATTTTTAGCTTTGTTTGCTAAACTACGCATCAACTTATTGTCTTTTCCTAAACGATTATCTAATTCAGTTTTGTATGCGTCCCAGTTTGTAATTATTTTTTTAGCAACTCCACTATCAATGGCAGCTTTTGCAACAGCAGAAGATACAGCAGAAATTAAGCGATTATCAATCGGTTTTGGAATAATATAATCTACACCAAAACTTAAATTTTTAGAACCGTAAGCTAAGTTAACGTAATCAGGCACGGCTTCTTTTGCTAAGTTTGCGATAGCCAATGCTGCAGCTAATTTCATTTCTTCGTTAATGGTTGTTGCGCGAACATCCATTGCACCGCGAAAAATAAAAGGAAAACCAAGCACGTTGTTCACCTGATTTGGATTATCGCTACGACCTGTAGCAACAATAATATCTTGTCTTGCAGCAATAGCATCTTCGTATGAAATTTCGGGATCAGGATTAGCTAAAGCAAAAACAACACAATTTTTCGCCATACTTTTTACCATTTCTTTACTCAAAATATTTCCTTTCGAAAGGCCAACAAATACATCAGCACCTTTGATGGCTTCTTGTAAAGTATTTATTTTTGTGCTTTCGCAAGCAAAGAATGATTTGTATTGATCAAGATCAGTACGGCCTTTGTGAATAACACCTTTGCTATCCAACATAGTAATATTTTCTTTCTTTACACCAACAGCAATATACATTTTGGCGCATGAATTAGCAGAAGCGCCTGCACCATTGATCACCAGCTTTATTTCAGATAATTTTTTTCCTGAAATTTCAACCGCATTAATTAATCCGGCGGATGAAATTATTGCTGTACCATGCTGATCATCGTGCATCAAAGGAATATTCAATTCTTCTTTTAACCGGCGTTCAATCTCAAAACATTCAGGAGCCTTAATGTCTTCCAGGTTTATTCCACCAAAAGTAACCGCAATATTTTTTACAGTATTTACAAATTCATCTATATTTTTTGTGTCAACTTCAATATCAAAAACATCAATATCAGCATAGATTTTAAATAGCATTCCTTTGCCCTCCATTACAGGCTTTGAGGCCAATGCACCAATATCACCTAAACCAAGCACAGCTGTTCCGTTAGAAATAACTGCAACCAGATTTCCTTTTGCAGTGTATTTGTATGCATCTTCTGGGTTTTTTTCTATTTCCAGACAAGGCTCAGCAACGCCAGGGGAGTAGGCCAGAGTCAAATCGCGTTGAGTGCTGTATGGTTTTGTTGGTATTACTTCAATTTTACCCGGACGGCCTTGGGTGTGGTACTCAAGGGCATCTTCTTTTCTAAATTTGCTCATAGCTTAGTTTTAAACGAATAGCGAAAATACGAAAAAAAGCTAGAAAAGTGCTTTTTGAGAATGTCATTAACTAACTGATAGTCAATTAAATAAACTACACAATAAATTTGTTGGAGCAACGTTGCTTTTTACGATTTTAAAAAGGTAAGTATGTGAGAACATACTTCATGAACGTGTTCTAAATTTAGGGTATGACCTGCTTGGTGAACAATTATTAATTGAGAATGCTCAATGTTTTTGTGAACTTCTTTTGCCAGATAAACCGGAAGTAAAATATCTTTTTCACCTTGCATAATGAGTGTAGGTGTTTTTATTTTTTTTAAATCATCTCTATAGTCTTTTCTTTCTTTAGTTGCTTGCATTAAATTAAAAATAGCCTGCGAGTTTTGATTCAAATCTTCGCGTGATTTTTTTAAAAGATCGATTGGAATAATTGGTTTACTAAAATAATCTTCACTCAAAACATAAGGCATCATTGTATCAAACAACAAACCATAGCCACCGCTCTTCAGTGAATGCCACCAGCTTAGTTCAATGGCTTCGTAAATAGGTGTTTTGTGTGCAAACGTGGAGAGTAAAATTAATTTATTTATTTTTTTTGAATAGTTTACAGCAAAATGTTGAGCAACCAAACTGCCATATGATAAACCAACAATATGAACTTGTGAAATATTTTCCTGAGCAATTACACATTCAACGTCGGAAGCGTGTTGATCAAAATCCCGCCAATCGCCTGTTTTATCACTGTTTCCTTGAAAAATAAAATCGAGTAAAATTATTTTGTAGTCTGTTTGAAAAAATGGCAAACAAAAAAACCAAGCAAGGGTTGATTGTGTTAAACCATTCAAAAACACAATGGTTTCAGTTGCATTTTTATTACCCTGTACTTCGTAATAAATATTTAGATTATCTTTTGTTTTACTGATCATTTTATAAATATATTAATTCAGATTTAGTTTTTTCGACATTCAGTTTTATTTTTTTCCCCATACAAAGCGCCATATTTTTTTTAATATGTCCGGTCGGAAAATCAAAGCAAACAGGATATTTATAGTCTTTAATAGCATCAAAAATAATTTCGTTAGCAGTTTTTCCAAATGGGGTTTCGCGGTCTTTCATGTCTGACATACCGCCCACAATTAAACCCCTAAGGTGTTTTAATTTACCGCTTCGTTTCAATTGAACCATCATACGATCAAGATGATAAAATTGTTCGTCGAGATCTTCAATAAATAAAATTTTATTTTTTGTGTTGAAATCATCTTTACTTCCACTTAGTGCATAAATCAAAGACAAATTTCCTCCAACCATTTCACCTTCTGTTTTTCCTACACGGTTTAATTTATTTTTCGAAATTTTGTAGTGTACTTTTTCTCCAAACAATAATTTTTTAATTGATTCAGTTGCTTCTTTATCTTTTGTAAATTGAAAAGCCATTGTTCCATGAATACATTCAATTCTTAATTTATTTAAACGTGCGTGTAAAACTGTTGCATCGCTATAACCAACAAACCACTTCGGATATTTTCTTAGTTTTTTAAAAGTAACAGCATCAATAATTCTTATTGTTCCATACCCTCCACTTGCAATTAGCACAGCCTTTGCAGTTTTATGATCTATAGCCCATTGAAGATCTTGTACACGTTGTTCGTCAGTTCCTGCAAATTGATAATGTTTTTTAAAAAGATTTGCGCCTAACTCAACTTTTAGTCCCCAATTTTTTAGAATAGCAATTGCAGGATCAATAAATTCTTTTGCTTTTGCACGAGCTGTACCAATAATTAAAATGGTATCGCCTTTTTTTAATAATTTAGGTTGTAGCATTTTTGTTCCGTTTTTTTAAAGCCCTTTTCTCTTTTTTTATTTTTTTGTAAAGCTTATATTTTTTGTTTTTTGGTTCTCCATCAACTCTTACAGTATACCAAAGTTCGCCTTTTTTAATTCGGTAAAGAGTCATCTCGCTAATAGAAAATTCTGCAGCAAGTTCTTTTAAAGTAAGTTTGCGTTTTGGATCATATATAGAATTTTTGAGATCAATTACTTTTTTTTCATCCAACACTTTGCCACTTTTTCCGCTACTTAAAATATTCCTTTTAGAAATACTTAAAGTATGTGGATTTTTATTTTGGTGTTCTAAAACTTCTTGGTGAGTAACAAATTTTAAATTAGTTGCTTTGTTATTATGTCGGTTGTGATCAAGATGAATTACGTAACTATGTTTAGATGAAGCTTGCATGCAAAAATGTTCTGCAACCAATTTATGGATGAAATAAGATTTTGAAGTATTATAAAATTTTAATCCAAAAGCTTTCATTCCTTTGATCTCTTTTTGCTTTAGTATCCTGCCATCTTTTTGCGGCGAATCCTTATAACTCATCAATCTTCCTAAATTACTAATGCGATATCGCTTAATAAATTTATAAGAATCAAAAAGATGATCTTTCCATATTTCTTTAAGTGCCATATCTGAATTGGATCCTATGCGAAGATAAAAATTTTATCAATTGTACGTTGAATATTCCCTTAAAACCCAATTTATTTCGCGTCAATAAATCACAATCAATTCATTATCTTTGTGATCTAATTCTTATTTATATGCCCGGCTCTTTTAAACGCACTCTTGTTACTGCTGCTTTGCCTTATGCAAATGGCCCTGTTCATATTGGACATTTGGCCGGTTGCTATTTACCCGCAGATATTTTTGTGCGTTATTTAAGAAGCATTGGGCATGATGTAAAATTTATTTGTGGTAGCGACGAACATGGCGTGCCAATTACCATTAAAGCAAAAAAAGAAGGTATTACACCACAACAAGTAGTTGATAAATATCACAAAATTATGGGAGATGCCTTTAAGGGTTTTGGGATCTCATTTGATATTTATTCACGAACCAGTAATAAAATTCATCATCAAACGGCTTCCGATTTTTTTAAAACACTTTATGATAAACATGTTTTTACTGAACAAATAACCGAGCAATACTATGATGAAGAAGCTAAACAATTTTTGGCGGATAGGTATATAACAGGTACTTGCCCGAAGTGCGCAAATCCTAATGCATATGGCGATCAGTGCGAAAATTGTGGATCTACTTTGAATGCAACAGATCTCATAAATCCTAAGTCGAGTTTAAGTGGAAGTAAGCCTGTTTTAAAACAAACAAAAAATTGGTTTTTACCTTTAGATAAATTACAACCAAAAATAAAAGCATACATTGATCAGCACAGTAATTGGAAATCAAATGTGTACGGACAATGTAAAAGTTGGATTGAGAGTGGAGATGGATTACAACCAAGAGCTATGACGCGTGATTTAGATTGGGGCGTAAAAGTTCCGGTTGAAGGTGCAGAAGGAAAAGTGTTGTATGTATGGTTCGATGCGCCAATTGGATACATCAGTGCTACAAAAGAATTATTGCCAAATAATTGGGAAGATTATTGGAAAAGTAAAGATAGCAGGCTTATCCATTTTATTGGAAAAGACAACATTGTTTTTCATTGCATTATTTTTCCGTCTATGTTAATGGAGCACGGTGATTATATTTTACCTGATAATGTTCCCGCAAATGAATTTTTAAATTTAGAAGGGGATAAAATTTCTACATCACGTAATTGGGCAGTTTGGTTGCATGAATATTTAGTGGAATTTGAAGGACAACAAGATGTATTACGTTATTCACTTTGTGCAAATGCTCCTGAAACAAAAGATAATGATTTCACATGGAAAGATTTTCAAACAAAAAATAATAGCGAATTAGTAGCCATACTTGGGAATTTTATCAATAGAACGGTTGTACTAACTCATAAATATTACAACGGTAAAGTACCTTCTGCGGAAAAGTTCAACAAAGAAGATATGATTGTGTTGGAGGAATTATCCAAATTCCCTTTAAGAGTTAGTGAGCCTTTAGAACATTTTAAATTCAGGGAAGCTATTTCAGAATTAATGAATTTAGCACGCTTGGGAAATAAATATTTGGCAGATACTGAACCGTGGAAATTAATTAAGACAGATGAAGAGCGTGTAAAAACGATTTTAAATATTGCCTTACAAATCTCAACTAATCTTGCTATTTTAAGCGAGCCGTTTTTACCATTTACATCTGCGAAACTATTTTCTATTTTAAATATAAATCCATTAACATGGTTATTTGCAAAGCAAACAAACAACTTGCCTGTTAATCATGTTATTGGAAAGGAAGAATTATTATTTAGTAAAATAGAAGACGAGCAAATACAAATTCAATTAACTAAATTGGAGAATAATAAAAAAGAAAATAATTCGTTAAAACCGTTACCTAATCAAAAAGCTGAAACATCATTTGATGATTTCAATAAAATGGATATTCGCGTTGGAACAATTCTAGAGGCGGAACGTGTTCCAAAAACGGATAAATTAATGAAACTAAAAATAGATACTGGAATAGACCAACGTACCGTAGTTAGTGGGATTGCAGTATGGTATAAGCCGGAAGATATTATTGGTCAGCAAGTAAGTATTTTGGTAAATCTTGCTCCTCGTAAAATAAAAGGGATAGAGAGCCAGGGTATGATTTTAATGGCAGAAAATGCTGAAGGCGAATTAAGTTTTGTAGTTCCAACTAAACCTGAAAAAACAAATAATGGCTCCATTATTAAATAAATTTAGTTTTCTACTTATTTTACTTACAAGTATTATAAATGGCTACTCTCAAGGAGAGGAATCAAATACTTTGAAGGAAAATCAAAATTTTGAAAAAGATTATCAAGAAAAAACGGATTTTAAAAAATACAGAAAAAGAGCAGAGGAAATTAGTGCTTGGCAAATTCAAAATTTAAAATTTGGTGCCATAGTTGTTAGGTTTCAGAATAATAATTTAAAAATTGAAGCGTGTAAAAGAATAGGTGATATAAAAAGGGAAAAAGAAATAAGAGCCGAAACCCAGTTTTATATTAAAACAATGATGAAGGCCTTTGCTTTGAATTTTAATTTTTGTAAAGTCTATTTTATGTATGCCCAAAGTAGTGATTCATTATTGAAGGGAGTACGTAAAGGTATATTCATAGATTCCAGTTTAAAAGTGAATAACGAAATTGTTATGACAGAAAAATTTTATTTGCTTGCTGAGAAAGATTATGTCTACAATTCTTCTATTGGGTTTGTGAAAGAGGATACTGCAAAATTCGTTCGGGAAAACGGACCAAAAACTATAGATGTAGCTGTTGTATTAAAAAATAAATACGGACATCAGTTAAAAACTCCATTTCCTTTTTTTGTAAAAAGAGCGTTTCTTAAATCTTCATCGCAATATTTAAATGTAACTTCTATTGAAACGTCTCCGGGAAAATTTGAAAATATTTCTTACTGGATAAGCAAAGATATTACTTTAGAAAAACAAGGGGAGTATCTGGAAGAATTAAATTTACGACTGATACATTTTCATGACGTAAGTAAAGGTGCATTTTTAACAGATAAGAGTATTCAACCATTTCTTTATTAAATAGAATCCCGCTTTTGTAATATTCGTTTGTTTTGCTTTTATTGATTTACTACATTTGGTATATTAATAATAAAAAATGAAGACTTTTTTTAAAATCGCATCACTACTAATCGCATTTAATATTTGTGCTCAAAAAACAGAGACTAATTTTTGGAAAGTTAGTTTGGAAAGTGAAGTAAAATTATCAGGAATGAGGCAAATCATTCCTAAAAAATACGCAGTATATAATTTATCTTTAAATGAATTTAAAACACAACTATCTTCAGCAACGAATGATAGATCAGCAAATATTAATCAAAGTAATTGTATTATTAATCTTCCATTACCAAATGGGCAAATGCAATCTTTTCAGGTTATCGAATCTCCCATTATGGAAGATAAGCTGGCTGCGAGTTTCCCAAACATTAAAACGTATTCTTTAAAGGGAATTACAGATCCTTTTGCAACAGGAAAAATTGACATTACCGAATTTGGATTTCATGGAATGATAAAAAGTGCGAATGGAGATTTTTTTATTGACCCTTATTGTTTACAAAACACAAGCGATTATATATCGTATTATGTTTCAGATTTTGAAAAACCAATTCAATATCGTTCGCCTGAAATGACGATGATTGGAACTGATCCAAAAGCGAAGGAAAGTAATTTGAATAAAGTGAATGCGATCCCAACTCCGGCAGCATGTTCAGGACAAAATTTAAGAACTTATAGATTAGCAATTGCCTGTACTGGCGAGTATGCTGTTGCTGCAACCGGATCAACAACCCCAACTTTGGCTCAAACTTTAGCAAAAATTGTAACATCAATTAATCGTGTTGATGGTGTATATGAAACCGAAGTTGCGGTAAGATTAGTTTTAGTTGCAACAGAAACCAATGTTGTTTTTACTGACGCAACTACTGATCCTTTTACTGGTAATAACAATGCTTCTACTCTGATAAATGAAAGTCAAACTGTGATCACAAATTCAATTGGAACATCCAATTTTGATATTGGTCATACTTTCAGTACGGGTGGTGGAGGCCTTGCTGCTTTGGGCGTTGTATGTAGTGCTTCACAAAAAGCGAATGGAATTACTGGAAGTGCAAATCCGGTTGGAGATCCTTACGATATTGATTATGTAAGTCATGAAATGGGACATCAATTCGGTGCAGATCATTGTTTCAATTCGATAAATTCAGCTTGTGGTGGTGGAAACAGAACTGCTGCAACAGCTGTAGAACCCGGCAGTGGTGTAACCATAATGGCTTATGCAGGAATTTGTGGAAGTGATGATTTAGCAAGCAATAGTATTGCATATTTTCATGGTGTTAGTTTTGATCAAATAATTTACTATACAACTTTGAGTGCAGGTAATGGTTGTGCTGTTACAACAACAAGTGGTAATAATCCACCGGTAGTTGCTGGCATAACTGGTTCGTATGTGTTACCGGCAAGTACACCATTTACGTTAACTGGCAGTGCAACAGATCCTGACGGAGACCCATTAACGTATTCATGGGAGCAAATTGATCTTGGTCCGGCGGGCGCATGGAACTCAGGTTCAAGTCCGTTTTTTAGATCATATGTTCCTTCCAATTCTCCAACACGTTCGTTTCCTATATTATCTTCTGTTTTAACTAACAGTTATCAAACTGTAAAAGGAGAATTTTTAGCATCAACTTCTCAAACACTTAATTTTAGATTAACAGCCCGCGATAATAAAATGGGTGGTGGTGGTGTTTGTTATGCATTTAGCACCGTGAGTGTAAATGCAAATGCAGGCCCTTTTCAAATTACATATCCAAATGCACCCAGCATTACTTGGGGCATGGGAATGCAACAAAATATTAGTTGGGATGTGAATAATACAAACTTAGCTCCGGTAAATGTCAATAGTGTAAATATTTTGATCTCTTATGATTCAGGAAATACATTTACAACTTTGGTTGCTAATTCAGCAAATGATGGAGTAGAAGTAATTACAGTACCTACGCTCAGCACTAATATTACAACGTGCAGAATTAAAATTGAATCGGTTGGAAATATTTTTTATGATATTAATACACCTGATTTTACAATTGCAACTTCGGTGGCAGGTGTTCCTGAAATTTCTGGCGGAAATGCTTTGGGTTTATTCGTTTTTCCTAATCCGTTTACAAATTCTTTTAATTTAAAAGCTGGAGCACTATCTGGTAATGCTAAAACTGAAATCAGTATAACTGATGTTTTAGGTAAAGAAGTAAAACATTTGTCTTTTGATAAAATTAATGTATTGGATGAACATATTAATTTATCTGAATTGGATGCAGCTGTTTATTTTATTACGGTTATGAATGGTACAAATAAAACAACAGCACGCATTATAAAAAATTAGCACAAAAAAACTCATCTTTTTTGATGAGTTTTTTTGTGAATTATCTTTTCGCGTATTGTTGTTCATAGTATTGTAAATAATTACCAGAGGTTACATTATTGAGCCAGGCGTCGTTAGTTAAGTACCAATCTACAGTTTTATCTAAACCTTCTTCAAAAGTTACACTTGGCATCCAACCCAAATCATTTTTTAATTTAGTAGCATCTATCGCATAACGTAAATCGTGACCAGCCCTATCCGTTACAAACGTTATTAATTTTTCATTTGCACCTGGTGCACGATTTAATTTCTTATCCATTATTTTACAAAGCAAACGAATCACATCAATGTTTGTCCATTCATTATGTCCACCCACATTATATGTACTACCATCTTTTGCTTTGTGAAATATAGTGTCAATAGCACGTGCATGATCAACAACAAATAACCAGTCACGCACATTTTCACCTTTACCATAAATTGGTAATGGCTTATTATTTAAAATATTATTAATACAAAGTGGAATTAATTTTTCAGGAAAATGATTTGGTCCGTAATTATTACTGCAATTAGAAATCACACAAGGTAAACCATAAGTATCATGATAAGCGCGCACAAAATGATCGCTGCTGGCTTTTGATGCAGAGTAAGGACTATGTGGATCATACGAAGTGGTTTCAGTAAACATGCCTGTATCACCCAGTGCACCATATACTTCATCTGTACTTACATGGTAAAAACGTTTGAAAGTCGTGTTTGGTTTTTTATAAAGAGTTTTGGCGGCATTCAATAAATTAACAGTGCCAATCACATTTGTCATTACAAATTCTAGTGGGTTTGTAATACTGCGATCAACATGACTTTCGGCTGCTAGATGTACAACTGCATTAAATTGTTCTTTTTCAAAAAGTGAATTTATAAAAGTGGCATCAACTATATCACCTTTAATAAATTTGTAATTTGGTTTATTTTCAATATCTGTTATGTTGGCCAGGTTGCCGGCATAGGTTAAATTATCTAAATTATAAATTTGATAATTGGGATAAGTGTTTACGAATAATCGCACAACATGTGATCCAATAAATCCAGCACCTCCGGTAATTAATATTTTCATGTTTAATTAAATTTTTACAAACTCCAATAATTTAATCCCTTAAATTTCCCTCTGTACATTCCTTTTACATCTACAAACACAGCTTTGTTAGAGAGAATAGATTTAAAAAATTTTTCATCTAAAGTTTTATATTCTTTATGATTAACCGCAACAATTACACCATCATAACCTTTACCTAATTTACTTAAACCAAAACCATATTCGTGTTTAAGTTCATCATTGTCCGCGTGAGGATCAACAACTTCTACTTTAACTCCAAACGATTTTAGTTCTTTTACAATATCTGCGACTTTACTATTTCTAATATCACTCACGTCTTCTTTGAAAGTTGCACCCATTACCAAAACTTTTGATTTGGAAATATTTTTTCCTGCCGCAATTATTTTTTTCACGCACGTTTTGGCAACATAAAATCCCATGCTATCATTTACGTATCGTCCGCTGTTAATTACACGCGCATGATATCCTAAACTTTCTGCTTTATGTGTTAGGTAATAGGGATCCACACCAATACAATGTCCACCCACCAACCCCGGCGAGAATCTTAAAAAATTCCATTTTGTTCCTGCAGCTTCTAAAACATCATAAGTATTTATTTTCATTTTATTAAAAATAATGGATAGCTCATTCATCAATGCAATATTTACATCGCGTTGTGTGTTCTCAATAATTTTTGCAGCTTCTGCAACTTTAATACTGGAGGCTTTGTGAGTTCCCGGCTCTACAATAATTTCGTAAACTTTACTGATGGTGTCTAAACTTTCTTTATCGCAACCACTTACTACTTTTAAAATTTTGGTGATGGTATGTTCTTTATCACCCGGATTAATTCGTTCAGGAGAATAGCCTACTTTAAAATCTTTAATGTATTTTAAACCACTTACTTTTTCAAGTATTGGAATACAATCTTCTTCGGTACAACCCGGATAAACAGTAGATTCATAAATAACATAATCGCCTTTTTTTAAAACTTTACCAACTGTTGTTGATGCAGCAATTAATGGCTTTAGGTCAGGTAAATTATGTTCATCAATTGGTGTTGGAACAGCAACAATAAAAAATTTTGCTTTTTTTAATTCATCTAATTTATGCGTGAAAGTAATATCCGAATTTTTGAATTCACTTTTAGGTAATTCATTACTTGGATCAATACCTTTCTTCATCAAATTCACGCGCTTTTCATTAATGTCAAAACCAATAACTTTTACTTTTTTGGCAAAGGCTAAAGCAATTGGTAAACCAACATATCCTAAACCGATCAATGCAATTTGCGATTCTTTCTTTATAATTTTTTGGTACATCATTTCACTTCAATTATTTTTTTTAAAACATTCTTTGGTCTTAATGCATAAATACGTTCAATAATATCAACTACTTTTAATCCTTCCATCGCATTGGTTGAAATCTTATTTTCACCACGTAAGGTTTGAATTACATTTTCAATAACACTATGATGATTATTGGCAGAGCCTTTGTAAGCACCATAATCATTGGCAGGATTGGTTTCATTTAAATGTGGCATTGTATAATCTTTGATATTGCAAACATCAATTTGATCCATATATTGCCCACCTACTTTTATGCTGCCCTTGCTTCCAACAATAGTTAAAGAGGATTCTAAATTTTTATCCCAAACCGCAGTAGAGTAGTTAATACAACCCATGCCCCCATTTATAAAATCGAAACTTACAAATCCACTGTCTTCAAACGCTGTTGTTTTTTGATGATTAAAATCGGCAAATTTAGCCTGGATATTTTTAATATCCCCAAACAACCAATACATAATATCTATCCAATGACTAAATTGTGTGAACAAGGTACCGCCGTCTAAGTCTTGCGTGCCTTTCCAGTTGTCACCCTTGTAATAGCGCTCGTCTCTATTCCAATAGCAATTCAATTGCACCATATAAACATCACCAATGGTTTTATTTTCAACAATTTCTTTTAACCAAACGCTTGGTGGTGAATAGCGGTTTTGCATAACACAAAAAACAGTTTTGTGATGATCTAAAGCGCTATAAATAATTTTTTCGCAATCTGATTTTGAAAGTGCCATCGGTTTTTCTACGACCACATGTTTATTTGCTTCCAGGGCTTTAAGTGCGTGACTGGCGTGTAATCCATTAGGTGTACAAATATTTATTACTTCTACTTCCGGATGCGCTTTTAAAAGATCATCAATAGAAGAATAAAATTTTTCGGTCAAATTTTCTAGACCTAATTTTTCTTTGGGCATCAAATCGCAAACCGCAATTAATTCACAGTTTTCGTTACGACGAACCATTTCAGCATGTCGCTTACCTATATGACCTTGACCAACTACCGCAAACTTTATCTTATTCATCAATCAATTCGTTTAACAAGGTTATTTTCTAATTTGTATTTCTGTTTACTTTCTTCACAAACGGCTATTCCATTTGAATCAAAACTTAAGCGATGTCCGAATTCACTCATCCAACCAATTTGTTTTGCTGGATTGCCAACAAGCAAAGCAAATGCAGGAACATTTTTTGTAACAACAGCACCTGCACCAATAAAAGCAAAATCACCAATATTATGTCCACAAACAATAGTTGCATTTGCACCAATTGAAGCGCCTTTACCAACATGAGTTTTCGCGTATTGATTTTTTCTATTAATTGCACTTCGAGGATTTGTAACATTTGTAAAAACCATACTGGGTCCTAAGAATACATCGTCTGCACAGGTTACGCCGGTATATATAGAAACGTTATTTTGAACTTTTACGTTGTTTCCCAAAACTACATCTGGAGAAATAACTACATTTTGTCCAATATTGCAGTTATTACCTAATTTACATTTAGGCATGATGTGTGAAAAATGCCAAATTTTTGTTCCTTCACCTATATCACATCCTTCGTCAATAATAGCCGAAGGATGTGCATAATAATTAGTTTCGTTCATAAAACAAGAGCACAAATTTAGAAAAACGATCTGTATGTCAAAATTTTGATTATCAATTAACTGGAAATCACTTATCTGTTAAAATGAACCAATTGTAAAAAAATCGAACACAAATAGTAAAAAAACGATCTCTTTATTTTTTTATTTAAAGAAAAATGAACATTTTTGTTAAAATTATCTAAATTAAGAACAGAATAAAAATATAGGTATGATGAATATGTACAAAATAATGGGGGCTTTGGCTGTAACTGCAGTTTTAGGAAGTGAAATGAAAGCGCAAACCTCGTACACATGGTCACCGGCTGGGCCTGTTCTCAGTGCTGGTCGTTCAAGAAACATGGTGGTTGATAAATCAAACAATAATGTTTTATATGTTGGAAGTGTTTCCAGTGGTATTTTTAAGTCTACCGATGGGGCGGCTACCTGGTTGCCATTAAATGATCAGGATACGGTTCGTAATATTAGTTATTTAGCACAATCTGCTGATGGTGCAATATGGGCGTCAACGGGTGAAGGCTTCTTAAGATTAACTGCCAGGCAAAATGCGATACCCGGGAGTGGTTTATACAAATTGGTTGGTACTAATTTGATTCAAAAATTCCCTGCTTCTACCGTAGGTTCAGTGATAACTAGAATAGCTTGCCATCCAACTGACGTTAATAAAATGGCTATCGCTGGTTCAAATGGTCTTTTTTTATCAATGGATGGTGGACTTACTGTTTCTCAGGCATCTGGCGCAATTGCACCTACTGCAACAGCTTTAACGGTTACTTATGATAATAGTGGAGCAATTTATGCTACTGCAACTACCGATCCAAGTGGTGCAGGGGTTAAATTGTATAAATCAGCAGATGGTTCTTTGACTGGTTTTGTTGAAATTACGCCAACTTCCAGTCAATTACCAAATTCGTCTTATGGTAGAATTGAAATTGGAATTGCTAATAGTAATAATGCAGTTATATATGCATCAATTGCTAAACCAACAAGCCCAAACTCAAATGCTTCTTCTGCCACTTTATATGGATTTTTTGTAAGTAAAGATGCAGGAAATACCTGGACTTTGATATTGGAAGGTTCTCCTCAATTAGATCCTTTGTCAGATGGAGGAAATAATGTTTCGGGAGATTATGCCCATGTAGTAATAGTAAATCCATTTAATCCTGATCAGGCTTTTATTGGTAGTTATAATTTTTATACATGGATAAAAAACGCTAATTCTCCTGAAGGAGTGGGTACTTGGTTGAGATTTGGAAATGAATTTGCTTTTAACACGCCAATATATTTAAGACAAAATATTCACGATGTTAAACTTACGGCGAATGGGAATAATTTTTTGGCCGGTTATTTTATTACTGATGCAGGTGTTTATAAATCAAGCGATCAGTTTCTTACTTTCCAGTTTTTCTCTAGTGGATTAGGTACTGCACAATATAATAAAATAGATATTCAGCGCTTCCCAAAATCGGGAAAACAAAACAATTCTTTGATTCCTTATTCAGGTTTTATAGCAAGTACTGCTGGTAACGGTGTGAGTTATTTTAGTGGTAATTATCCTTTAGTAACAACTGAATTAAATTATTTAACCGGTGATTTTTTTGGCGCGCAATATTCAAAAATATCACCTAATACAGTATTTTTCGGGGCATCAAATAGTAATGTTGATGTGGCTTCGGACATTACCGCCAATGAACCAATTAGTATGGTAGTTAGCGATTTAGGTACACAATGTTTAAGTGCAACGAATTTAACAAGTATTGATTTTAGAGGCATTACTAATAATGGCTCTACCACTGATGAAACTTACGCCAACAATAATTATAATGTTACCGGTACGCCATTTAAGCTTTGGGAAAATTTTGGAACTATTGCTCCTGTTGATTCTGCAATATTCTTTAATGATACTGTTCAGGTATTGATACCTCTTACAGATACTGTATCAACAACATATACTGTTAGTTTAATTAAACCGCAACCAACTTCTGTTATTGATAAAATTATTATCAGCACATTTACGGTACCAATTGTTACTACAACAAGTTCAGCTTGCTTTGCAGTTAGTGCTTTATCTTATACATCGAACCAAAAAGCAACTATTGAATTTGGTGGCGCAACTAGTCCAACTACATTGCCAACCGGTTATACTTTAACAGGGTTAACTTCAACAGTGATAAACGCAACTAATAACTTCTCTATTGATGTCGCTGACTTGAAAGACATTATTCAATTTGAATTGCCGGTGAATCCATTACTAGCAATGAATGGCACAACCCTTCAATTAAGTCAGAACTATCAATATGTGAGAGTTGGGGTAACAGTTTTCTATCGATACAAAGCCGGGGATAATATTGGAATTCAGAATGCAAATATTTCCACTTATCCTTTTAAAGATTCTATTGCATTAGGAGCTGACCTTTTTTGGAATTTCAATAATGTTGGAACCAATTCTCTAACACCGGTTTCTACAGGAGCACCAATTAAATTTAAAATGCCTCTCAATTCTCGTTTTGCAATGTTAAATGAGAAAGGTGTATTAGTAAGTAAACGAGCTTTGAATACGAATGACCCACAAAAATTCCAGATTGTTAGTTGTACAGGAGCTTTAACCACAAATTCCTCAACTTATACTGCAGGTCAGATGACTGTAAGTGGATTGCCATATTTAGTAGAATGGGCACCAAGTGGCAGAGCAATTTATTATGTTACTAGTTATACTACATCATCATCCCCAACACCAACTTACAATGTTTACAAAGTAAATGTAGGTTCTAGTATTTATGATTTTGCAATTGATGATTATAGAGGGGATTATTATACCGGTTGTGTAACTAGTAAACGAACTTCTGTTAGTGCTTTCACCTTCTCAACTAATTTCAATTCCAAATTCAGAACAACCTTAATTGGTTCTTTTGCCGAAAAGATAACGAACTTGACCGTAAGTGATAATAGCAAATCGTTATTACTTACTACCTCTGATATTGGAACAAGAATTTATTTGAGTACTCCTAATATTGATTTAGATAATGTTGACAATACCGTAATTACTTTTTCTGATAAAACCGGATCTGGCGGAACTAAGTTACCGGCATTAGGAGTACACTGTGCATTATTTGAAATGTCGGATAATAAAAGAGTTTTGGTAGGTACAGACAGAGGAATATATTCAACAGAAGATGTTACTGCTACTCCTCCGGTTTGGAATGACGCTAAAAATGGTAGTTTGCCAAATGTACAAATACTTGACATTAAACAACAGAAAATGAGTTCATGGGATTCTTATAACTCCGGAATTATTTATGTTGCAACAAATGGTAGAGGTGCATGGTTGAATAAAAATTTCTTTACACAAACAGAAATTGGTATACAACAACATGAATTGACGGCTAAGAACACCGGTTTGAGTTTATATCCAAATCCAACAAATGGAAATGTGACTTTGAATTTCTTTGCGGCAGATAATGAAAATGTTGTAGTAAATATTATGGATATGAATGGAAGAGTTATAAAATCGGAAGCAATAAATAAATTAAATTCAGGCTACACAGATTACAACTTTAATACAAGTGAATTAAGTAGTGGTGTATATATTGTGAATGTTTCGAGTTCAGTAGGCATTAAACGCGTTACTAAATTAATTGTAACCAAATAAAAATAAATTTAAATCAAAGAAAGGCGTTCAATTTGAGCGCCTTTTTTATTTAAAATAAAGCTGATATAAATTATAAATAATGCGGGTATATTTTATTGTTTCAGTAATTTTCTTTTTGACGCAAAATTATTTTGCACAGAGTAATTTAATTTTTCAAAAGAAATCGAACAAAAAGGAAATCTCTGTTTCCCTCCCTGCTAGCTGTTCTTTTCTAACTATTGATCATGAATGGAAAGAGGGTAAAGTTTTTGGCAAAACAGACACAACTATTTTATATAGTTACCATTTCCATGATTCGCTGAAGTTTTATGAAATAGTTAAAAATAAATCTTTATCCAGAAAGCAGAAAAAATTTAAAACAGATTCTTTATATAAAGCAGATTCAACGATTGTTATGGTGAATTTTAAAGATATTCAAAGAATGGATTTTCAGGTTTTTAAAATTAAGCCAACCAAATATAAAAAAATCATGTGGACGTTGTTAGTTTTATCACAAGCCACAGCGATTGTAACTTTAATAACTGTAGTTTATGAATTGGTTCCTTTGGCTCAGATAATTATACCAATTTTTACAGTTACAACAGCAGGTACATTATTTGGTATCCGAAAGAGAATTCGTTTAACCAAATGGGATATAAAATAAAAGATTCGCATTTGCGAATCTTTTTAAAAAACATTTGATTTATTATTAGTCTACATTATCATGCAGAAAAGAATTGTTAGGACGGATCTCAATTTTTTTATCTTCACTTTCGCTTAATGTAAAACGAGATACATTTGATTCTTGTGAATAATTTTTATTTTCAAGATTGATATTCTTTCTTGAGAATGCTGTTTCTTTTTCAAGAGACGCTAAGCCTTCAGGGCTTTTCATTTTCAAAGTAATTTCTTTTAGTTTTCTGATACGTTCTTGAGCCAATTTGATTTGGTCTTCACGTGAAATTGAATCTGAAGAATTTTGAGATTCTGAAATACTCTCATTTTTAGTTTCATTAATAGAAGTTGAACTGCTTTCAGAATTTACAGTTGTAAATGTAAATTCAGTTGTTGTTTCAGTTACTTCTTCAATATGAGTAGATTCAATTTGTTTTTCCTCTGTTACAAATGTTTCATTTATTTCGAAAGTAATTTCTTTTGTAGTTTCAATTTCAATAGATTCGTCTTTCGTAAAAACAAAGGGCTCATCTTCTTTCACTTCATTTATGATCGGAGCAGTTTCCTCAGCAACTGTTTCAACTTTTGTTTCATTTAAGTCAACTATTTTTCTTTCTTTGAAATAGGAAGCTTCAAAGCTAGATGCTGTTTTTGTTTTGAAACCTGTTGCAATTATTGTTACACTTACATTATCTCCTAAAGAAGCATCTGTGCCGTAACCGGTAATTAATTCGGCAGTACCACCGGCAGCTTCTTGAATAAAATCAGTTATTTCACCAAATTCATCCATGTCAATATCGTCACTTCCACTCATGATATTTAATAACACATGTCTTGCACCACTAATATCATTGTCATTTAATAATGGCGAATTTAATGCCCCTTCAACTGCTCTTAATGCACGCTTTTCTCCGCTTGCAACTGCGCTACCCATAATTGCTACACCACTATCTTTCATTACCGTTTTCACATCATTGAAATCAACATTGATATGCATATGTAAACTAATAATTTCAGCAATACTTTTTGCTGCACCGGTTAAAACGTCATCAGCATGTGCAAATGCTTCACTCATTTTTAAATTACCATAGATCTCGCGTAGTTTATCATTGCCAATAACCAATAAAGTATCAACGTATTTTTTCATTTCTTCTAAACCTTGTTCGGCTTGAAGTTTTCTTTTTTTACCTTCAAATATAAATGGCAGCGTAACAATACCTACGGTTAGTATTCCTAATTCACGTGCTATACTTGCAATTACCGGAGCTGCGCCAGTGCCGGTACCGCCACCTAAACCTGCCGTGATGAAAACCATTTGCGTGTTATCGGTTAAATAACTTTTTATTTCATCAATTGATTCAATTGCTGCGTCTCTTCCAACATCAGGAATTGAGCCTGCGCCTAATCCTTTGGTTAAAGCATTACCTAATTGAATTTTATACGGTACAGGACTTTTATCCAAAGCTTGTCTGTCGGTATTACAAATGATAAAGTCAACGCCTTTTATGCCCATACGGAACATATGGTTTACAGCGTTACTTCCGCCGCCGCCAACGCCAATCACTTTTATGATTGAGCCCTCAGCGTTTGGTAATTCAAATTGCATCATGGTGGTTATGGTTTTTGGTTATTAATTTATTTTATTATTCAATGTCATCACTCATCCAATCTTTAGCTCTCGTAATTAAAGTATCAAAGAATGAACCTATTTTTTTGTTTGAGTGATTTGTAATTTTTTTAGAATCTTTTTTAGAGTTTTCCTCTTTAGCATCAACAAGTACTTCTGGTTTATTAAAGTTCAATCCACGTTTTGCATCTTTCTCATATTTTTCAATTCCTTTCATTACTAAACCAACACCGGTTGCATACAATGGATTTTTTAATTCATTATCTGCCGAAGCTAAATTTCTGTTTGGAGTTCCAATTCTGCAATCCATGCCTGTAGATAGCATCACTAATTGTTGTAGATGTTTGAGCATTGATCCACCACCTGTAACTACAATACCTGCTGATAATTTACGTTCGTAACCTGAAGATTTAATTTCAAATAAAACAAATTCTAAAATTTCTTCCATACGCGCTTGAATAATTTGCGCTAATAATTTTACAGAAACTTCTTTTGGTGGCCGGCCAGATAAACCCGGAATAGAGATGATCTCATTTTCCTGATTTTCTTGTGCTAAAGCTGAACCGAAACGCACTTTCAATTGCTCTGCTTGTGTTTTAATAATACTACATCCTTCTTTAATATCTTCAGTAATAATATTACCACCGAAAGGTATAACTGCAGTATGGCGAATAATACCATCGTAAAAAACTGCAACGTCAGTAGTTCCACCACCGATATCTACTAATACAACACCGGCTTCTTTTTCTTCGTCACTTAAAACGGCATCAGCACTTGCTAATGGCTCTAAATGTAAATCAACAATTTCTAACCCTGCACGTGTAACACATTTGAAAATATTTTTTACAGCACTTACTTGTCCGGTTATAATATGAAAATTTCCTTCTAAGCGAATACCGGCATGACCAATTGGATTTTTAATTCCGCTTTCATTATCAATAATATATTCTTGAGGAATAACATGAATTACTTCTTCGCCCGGATTCATTACCAAACGATGCATATTATCTATTAATTGATCCACATCTTTTTGACTAACTTCATCATCTAGTGATTGACGAGTAATCATGCCACGGTGTTGCATACTTTTGATATGCTGACCAGCAATACCAACAATAACTTCTCCAATATCAACATTGGCTTTATCTGCCGCCATTGCAATTGCAGTTTTGATAGAGGCAACAGTTTGTTCAATATTTACAACAACTCCGCGATTAACACCAAGTGATTCGGTTTTACCAATTCCCATGATCTCAATTTTGCCATGTTCGTTTTTTCTACCAACGATGGCTGCAATTTTTGTGGTTCCAATATCTAAACCTACTACAAGGTCAGAGCTTAAATTATTTGTATTGTTTTCCATAATATTATTTTTTGGTGCAGACAACCAGGTTTTTAAATTTTAAATTAATAGTTGAATATTTATTCCATGAATTGGTTTTATTTAAACCTTCCTTGTAAAATAGTTTAAGTTTATTCAGTTTTAACTTTAAGTCTTCGTTTGTACCAAGAACAATAGATTGATCGCCAACAACAGGAATTAAAATAAAATCTTTTTCAGGTGTAACATAAATTTGATGGATTAAATTAGAAAGCAAAGTGTCGGAGTAAATATCTTTTGAGATCTCATAAATATCATCAAGCAGCGTTACATCTTTCAAATTTTTATTTTCTATCATTTGATTAACTGAATAGTTGTATCTCTTAGCATAAGGTTCATTTATAAAACCACTTGCTACAATTACTCGTCCTGTAGATTTAAAATTTAAAGGCATTAATTTGCTTAGTGAATCGATATAATAACTTTCGCCATTTTCATTAATTATTCTAACTAATGGTCTGCGTTGTTTTACTGTGATTTTAAAATCGCCGTTTATGTCGTAAGAGATCTCAGCATTTTCAACAGCTGGATTTGAATTCAAAACTTTTTCAAGATTAGTGATATCAATGTTTTTTATTTCGTTGCCAAGTATAAGATCGTTTCTATCAGCGAAGAATTTTTTTACATCTGATTCAGTTATAAACTCATGTTCTGAAGGATTAAGAATCTCGATAGAGATATGATTAACGGTAGTGGATCTTTGTTTTTTTGCAGCAAAAGACCATGACATGATCAAGCCGGATAGAGCGAATATCCAGAGAACAAATGAAAGAACTTTTTTATAATTTATTTTTTTCATTTTTATTTTGATCAATCAACTTTGCTTTTAAAAGTATTTCAATTGGTTCAACGAGTCTGTCAATATCTCCTGCGCCCATCGTTAACACAATCTCAAACTTGTTAAACATTATATAACTCAACAGATCTTTTTTACTAAATAGTTTTTTATTAATCTTAGTTACCTTTTCCAACAACATATCTGAATTCACTCCTGCAATTGGTAATTCACGTGCCGGATAAATTTCCAAAAGAATTACTTCATCCAATAGGCTCAAACTTTCTGCAAACCCGTCTGCAAAATCACGTGTTCGACTAAATAGATGAGGTTGAAAGATGCCTGTTACTCTTTTGCCAGGATAAATCTTTTTTACCGATGAAATAGTTACTTTCAACTCTTCTGGATGATGCGCATAATCATCGATATAAATAATTTTTTCCGATTTAATTCTGTAATCAAATCTGCGTTTTACACCACTAAAAGAACGTAAGGCATCTTTTATCTGTTCGCCTTTTAAACCAAGTTGCTGTGCGATGGCAATTGCTGCGAGTGAGTTCTCAACGTTATGTGCACCAGTAATACCAAGGCACACGCCGTTTATGTTCTCAATCGGACTCACCACATCGTAGTGTGCTTCACTTTCGATAAAGCTCACATTTTCAGCAACATAATCTGTATTTAAATTTAAAGAGTAGATGAGCTTATTGGGAGGCAGGCTCAAATCATTATCAACATTTTTGTTAACAATAAGGCAACCTTCTTTTTGAATTTGTTTAGCAAACAATTCATAACCTTCTTTTACAAATTGATGGTTGCCATATATGTCTAAATGATCGGCATCGCAGCTTGTTATCACTGCAAAAAATGGATGAAGAGTTAAGAATGAACGATCGTATTCATCTGCTTCAACCACTAAATAAGTATCGGGCTTATCGGGATCACCTAAAAGCAAATTAGTATCATAATTTTTAGAGATCCCACCCATGAATGCAAAACAATTGATACCACTGTTCTTTAATAAATGTGATACCATTGTTGTTGTGGTTGTTTTACCGTGAGTACCTGCAATGGCAATGGTTTTAAATTGCTTGGTTATTTCTCCTAAAACCTGCGAACGTTTAAGAATAGTATAGTTATTTTCTTTGAGATAAAGATATTCGGTATGATCTAAAGGAACAGCCGGAGTAAAGATGATTAAAATTTCTTCTTTATTATAATTTTTTAAAATACTTTTTAGTAATTCAACATTCTCTTCATAATGACAAGCAATATTTTCTTCTTCCAATTGGGAAGTAAGTAAAGTTTTCGTTTTGTCGTAACCCGAAACGGATTTGCCATAATGATTAAAATAGCGTGCCAAAGCACTCATTCCAATTCCGCCGACGCCTAAAAAGTAATATAGTTTGTAATCTAAGATCTTCATTATTTTTTGTAATTGAGTAACACTAATACTTCGTTTGCAATTAATTCCGTTGAATTATGAAAAGCTAAATCACTTATTTTTTTAGAAAGCTCAATTCGCAATGCACTATCTTTTGAAAGATCAATTGCTTTTTTGACAAGATCATTCATAGCATCAATATCTTTGACTAAAATGGCGGCACCTTTATTAACTAATGCCATGGCATTTTTGGTTTGATGATCTTCAGCAGCACTTGGTAATGGGACCAAAATGCAGGGTTTTTGAACAATACATAATTCAGATATAGCGCCTGCACCAGCTCTTGAAATAACACAATCAGCAAAGGCATAAGCCAAATCCATACGTGTTATAAAATCAACAGCTCTGATATTTTTTGATTCAAATGGAGCAGTTTGTTGTTTTGCCGTTTCGAAATAATTTTTACCTGTTTGCCAAATTAATTGAATATTTTCGTCAGCTAATAAATTTAATCCTTTGCTTACAGCTTCATTAATTCCTTTTGCTCCCAGACTTCCTCCGACAACTAAGATTGTTTTTTTTGTTTTATCCAATTTAAAAAAGTCGAAAGCTTCGTTTCTTTTTTCAGAAACATTTTTTATATCCTGACGAATTGGATTTCCTGTGAGCGCAATTTTTTCTTTTGGAAAAAATTTTTCCATGCCTTCATAAGCCACACAAATTTTATTCACTTTTGCAGAAAGAATTTTATTTGTGATGCCTGCGTATGAATTTTGCTCTTGAATTAATGTTGGTATCCCTTTTGAAGTGGCAGCTCTCAATATGGGGCCGCTTGCATAACCACCGGTACCAATAACAACATTGGGTTTAAAGTCATTAATAATTCTCCTCGCTTTTAATAAACTTTTGATCACTAAAAAAGGAAAAATAAAATTGGAGAGAGTTAATCGTCTTTGAAAACCTGCAATTGGTAAACCAATAATTTCATAACCTGCTTTTGGAACTTTTTCCATTTCCATTCTACCGATTGCTCCTACAAAAAGAAACTCTGCATTTGGAATTATTTTTTTCAATTCATTAGCGATTGCAACAGCCGGAAATATATGCCCGCCTGTGCCACCACCACTTAATATAATTTTAATCGGTTGCAAGTTGTTCAGCTGCTTTATCGTTATTGCTTTTGCTTACACTTAAAATTATTCCGAGTGAGATCATCGTAAACCAAATCGATGTTCCTCCCATGCTTATTAATGGCAATGGTTGACCAGTTACAGGAAATAAATTGACTGCAACTGCCATATTTATTAATGCTTGGAAAACGAGACTAAAAGAAAGTCCGACAGAAATTAACCCTCCAAAAGTTTTATCCGAATCCCTTAATATTCGGATTCCCCTGAAAAAGAGAATGAGATATAAAAATAAAATAAGTAGTGCAGTAATTAAACCATATTCTTCAATAATAATCGCGTAAATAAAATCAGAAGAAGCTTGAGGTAAAAAGGCACGTTGCGTTGAGTTACCCGGACCTTTACCAATAATACCACCGGTTGCGATTGCAATTTTTGCTTGTTCGCTTTGATAATTGTTTTTACTATCACCGCTTGAGAAATTTTCAATCCTTGATTTCCATGTTTTTCCACGGGGAATTAAATCTGGAACTGTGTATATCAATAAACCTAGTACCATTGCAAAGCCGATGCAGATCAATAAAATATAAGCTAGGAATTTTAATTTTACCCGTCCGATAAACATCAAGAACAAGCAATTAAAAAATAATAATGCTGCAGTAGAAAAATTAGCAGGTAAAATTAAGACGCAGATTATAAAAATGGGTAATAATAAATGAATGGCTAATCCTTTGAAATCTTGCAAGAGATCAAATTTCAAAGTGATAACTCGAGCAACATAAATAAGTAACATTATTTTTGCAACGTCAGATGATTGAAATGTTAAAGATGTACCCGGAATTGGTAACCAACGCGTAGCTTCACCAGTGCTAACCCCTTTAAGCAAGGTGAAGAGTAAAAGTGGGATGCATAAATAAAATCCAATTTGCGATATCTTGCTAAAGGTTGTGTACTTTATCTTATGAAAGAAATAGGCAAGGATAAAGCCAGAAACAATTAACCCAAAATGTTTGATGAGGAAGAATTCTGAATTACCTTGTTTGTATTTATGAGCTAAAGTTACAACGGCGCTGTAAACCACCAAAGTTGAGAGCAATGATAATAGTAACATTATCACCCAGATAACCTTATCGCCTTTTAAGTAACTAAATAATTTCATATCTACTTTTTATTTTTAATTGCAGCGCATCATTTTAAATATTACTCTATTTGAATAATACAATTTGATGCCATATACCTTCCGGTTTCAGACCAAGATTCTTACTTACAGAGATCTAACTGCTCCTTTAAATTGCATGCCTCTGTCTTCGTAGTTTTCGTAAAGATCGAAACTAGCGCAAGCCGGAGACAACAAAACAACATCGCCTTTCTTACTTATTTTGTAAGCAGCAGCAACGGCATCGGTAGCATTGTCGGTTTCAACAATTAATTCAATAACATCTTTAAATGCACTGATTATTTTTTTGTTGTTCTTTCCTAAGCAAACAATTGCTTTTACTTTTTGCGAAACAAGATCAAGAATTTCATTGTAATCATTTCCTTTGTCTTGTCCACCGCAAATCCAAACAATTGGTTTTTGCATACTTTCTAATGCATACCAAGTTGAATTAATGTTGGTAGCTTTTGAATCGTTTATGAATTCTACTCCATTGATAGAAGCAACAAATTCTAAACGATGTTCAATTCCTTGAAAATCTTGCAGACTTTCTTTGATGTTCTCTTTTCGCACGTCAACAATACGTGTTACTAAAGAAGCAGCCATGGAATTGTAAACGTTGTGTTTTCCTTGCAGGGCAAGTTGTTCAATTGTCATAATTAAGGGATTTTGGTTAGGTTTATAATTTATGGTTATTTGGTTTTCAGTTAAAAAAGCGCCATCACCATCAATTGGTTTTTTGATGCTGAATGGAACAAGAGTTACCGGACTTGTCCAGGTTTTCATATATTCTCGAATCACTTCATCATCCGCATTGTAAACAAACGAATCTTGAGCCGTTTGATTCTGAACAATTCTGAATTTTGAAGCAATGTAATTTTCAAATTTGTAATCGTATCTATCTAAATGATCAGGTGTGATATTGAGGAGTACAGAAACATCTGCTCTGAAATCATACATACCATCTAATTGAAAGCTGCTTAATTCTAAAACGTAGTAATCAAAATTTTCCGTTGCAACTTGTAAAGCGAAACTCTTACCAACATTTCCGCCTAAGCCAACATTATATCCTGCATTTTTCAAGATATGATACGTAAGCATCGTAGTTGTTGTTTTACCATTAGAGCCGGTAATGCAAATTGTTTTTGCTTTGGTGTATCGCCCTGCAAATTCAATTTCAGAGATAACAGGAATATGTTTTTCTTTTAATTTCAAAATGAGATCAACTTTATCTGGTATGCCAGGGCTCTTAATGACTTCGGTTGCATTTAATATTTTTTCTTCAGTGTGTTGTCCTTCTTCAAAAGCAATATTATTTTTTACTAATTGTTCTCTATATTTTTCTTTGAATATTCCCTTGTCACTTAAAAAAACATCATAGCCTTTTTGCTTTGCCAGGATTGCACTGCCAACTCCACTTTCGCCACCACCTAATATGACCATTCGTTTATTCAATTTTTTCTTATCTTAATTTTAATGTTACAAATGTGAGTACAGCAAGCATGATCCCGATGATAAAAAAGCGCATCACGATTTTTGATTCATGGAATCCAACTTTTTGATAATGATGATGTAGCGGCGCCATTTTAAATAACCGATGAGTTTGAGCAAATTCTAATCCTTTTCTTTTTTTCTGATATTTGAAATAATATACTTGTAGAATAACTGTTATACTTTCAACTAAAAAAATCCCACAAAGAATTGGAACCAATAATTCTTTTCGAATAGAAATTGCATATACACCAATAATTCCTCCAAGAGCCAAGCTACCTGTGTCGCCCATAAATACTTGCGCAGGAAAAGAATTGTACCATAAAAAACCAACGCACGCACCTATAAAGGCAGCAATAAACACAACTAATTCACCTGAGTTTGGAATGTACATGAGATCAAGGTAATCGGCGAAAATTGTATTACCCGAAACATACGCAAAGATCCCAAGTACAACCCCAACGATTGCACTCGTTCCTGCAGCCAACCCATCAATACCATCAGTAATGTTAACGCCATTTGATACTGCAGTAACAACTAAAATTACCATAGGTATAAAAATGAGCCAACCATATTTAGCGCAATCATCGCAAGCCCATGAAACAAATTTGGCATAATCTAATTCGTTGTCTTTTAGAAACGGAATTGTAGTTTTTAATGTTTTAGTAGGAACATCAGCATATCTTGGTGGAGTAACTACCTTTTCTGTTCCTTGAGAAATGGCGATAATATCTGTTTTTCCTTTTGCAATTCTTTCTTTGATTACAACTTCAGGATGAAAATAAAGTACGCATCCAACAATTAAGCCAATCCCAACTTGTCCGATAATTTTAAATTTTCCTTGTAAGCCTTCTTTGTTTTTTTTGAATACTTTAATATAATCATCTAAAAAACCTAAACCACCCAACCAAATGGTGGAAATGATCATGAGCATGATATAAACGTTAAATATTTTTGCAAATAATAATGTTGGAATTAAAATGCCAGCAATAATAATTAAACCACCCATGGTTGGCGTCCCGCTTTTTTTAGCTTGACCTTCCAAACCTAATTCACGAATAGTTTCGCCAATTTGTTTTTTGCGAATGAATTCAATAATGCGTTTACCAAACACTAACGTTATAAATAGCGAAGTAATTAAAGCCATAGCTGCGCGGAACGAGATATAATTAAATACCCCTGATCCAATAAAATGGAAATGCTTATGCAGATATGTAAATAAATAATAAAGCATTATACTTCTATTTCGCTTATGGTTTCTTTAAAAATTTTGTAGTCATCAAAATCGTGTTTCACGCCTTTTATCTCTTGATATTTTTCATGACCTTTCCCTGCTATCAAAATAATATCACCACTCTTTGCCAAAGTGCAAGCAGTTTTAATTGCTTCTTTTCTATCAGAGATCCGTAATGTTTTTTTTGCGTCAGAAGGTGAAACTCCTTTTTGCATTTGATTTAAAATATCTTCCGGATCTTCACTTCTTGGATTATCAGAAGTCAAAATAATTTTATTGCTATACTCACAAGCAATAGCTGCCATTACCGGACGTTTAGTTGTGTCTCTATCTCCACCACAACCAACCAATGAAATCACTTGTTCATTTCCTGTACGAATATCTTTGATTGTTTCTAAAACATTTTTTAAAGCATCTGGTGTATGTGCATAATCAATAATTCCAATGACACCATTCTTTGATTTGAAATATTGGAAACGTCCTTCAACAGAATTTAAATTACTTAACGCGGTTAATACATTTGTTTTATCCTGTTTTAATAAAACTGCAGTTGCATAAACTGCTAATACATTATAAGCATTAAAAGAACCAATCAATTTAACCCACACTTCTTTTCCGTCAATGTTCAATAATAGACCGTTCAAATGATTTTCGATAATCTTGCATTTGAAATCTGCAACTGATCGTAAACTATAAGTGTGTTTAGTTGCATTTGTATTTTGCAACATCACCATTCCATTTTTGTCATCTACATTAACTAATGCAAATGAGCCTGACACTAAATGATCGAACAATCCTTTTTTAGCTTTGATATATTCATCAAATGTTTTATGATAGTCTAAATGATCATGCGTGATATTACTGAATACAGCTCCTTTAAAATTAATTCCCGTTACGCGATGTTGAACAACTGCATGAGAACTCACTTCCATAAATGCATATTCACAACCTTGCTCTTCCATTTGATGAAGTAATTCGTTTAATGTTAGTGCATCAGGAGTTGTGTGTGTTGCGGGAATGATTGTATTATTGATTTTATTTTCGACTGTAGATAATAATCCAACGGAGTAACCTAATGATTTGAATAAATTAAATAATAAAGTAACAGTTGTAGTTTTTCCGTTTGTACCTGTAACACCAACCAATTTTAATTTTTCCGATGGATTGTCATGGTAATTGCAAGCAATAAACCCTAAAGCTTCACTTGAATTTTTTACTTTAATGTAGGTTACTGTTTCTAATCTTTCTTTTGGTAGATCTTCACACACAACTGCAATTGCGCCACTTTCAATTGCTTTTGAAATAAATGCGTGGCCATCACTTGCAGCCCCTTTAATGGCAACAAATAGTGAATCTTTTTTTACTTTTCGCGAGTCAAATGTTGCTGAAGAAATTGCAAAATGAGTTGACCCAACTATTTCTTCTAGCCTAACTTTATATAATATGTCGCTTAATAATTTCATTATTAAATCAATGTCAATATTATCTTATCACCTTTGTTAAATTTCTGACCAACTTCTAAACTTTGTTTTTTTACCAATCCGTAACCTTGAAGTGTTACATTCAAGCCTTTGTTTTCCAATAGATAAAGGGCGTCTTTAGCTGATAGGCCAGTTAAGTTTGGAATCATTCCTTTTTTAAGCGCATCTTCAATTTTTGTGCCTGTTACAATAAGTTTTGTACTGTCAGAATAATTTCGTGTGATATAAGAATCTGTTGGCTGTAAATTTTTTGATGGAAGATCTAAGCGTTTAGCAAGCTCATTTAATTCGTTTTCTTTTGTTGTTCCAATTTGTGGCGTGTGAGTTATTAAATCATTTTTATGATTGATAGGAGATAAAAAATCTAAACTTTCAGCGTAAACTTTTTCAGCTATTTCTTTGAATACTGGTCCTGCCACTAAACCACCATAATAAATTCCATTGCTTGGTGAGTTAATTAAAATAATGCAAGTATAAAGTGGATTGTCAGCAGGAAAATAGCCAACGAAAGATGCTTGATAAATTCTGTTCCCTGCTTCACCATAAGATGTTTTACCATTTCCTTTTTTTCCAATTTTTGCTATTTGTGCAGTACCGGTTTTACCAGCTACTTTAAAAGCTGTAATATTTAATCCTTTGCCTGTTCCATTTAAAACAACACCTTCTAATAATTCTTTTGCTTTTGCAACAGTTGATGGTTTTACAATTTGTTCGGATATGATCTCTGGTCTATAAACCATGATTGTATTTTCATTTCGTCTAATCTCTTTTACAAAATGTGGTTTTACCATTTTACCATTATTTGCGATGGCATTATAAAGTGTAAGCGTTTGAATAGGTGTAATTAAACTTTCGTAACCATAACTCATTTGAGGTAATGTAACGCCCGACCAATCTTTATCTTTTACTTGTTTTATTAAAGGTCTTCCTTCACCTGGAATTGATAAGCCAAGTGGTTTATTTAAATGAAATGAATTTAATTTATCTACAAACTGCTGTGGATTTTTGGAATAATATTTTGTGATAATTTTTGATACACCAACATTTGATGATGTTTCAAAAATGCGCTGAACAGTTAAATCAGGAGTTTCCGGTGGATGAGCATCTGTAACAGGAATATTAAAATACATGCATTTACCATTTCCGACATTTATTTTTTCTTCCAGACTAACATTGTAATCATCAATCACTGCTAATAAAGAAGCAAGTTTAAAAGTTGACCCTGGCTCAGTTGGATAACCAATAGCATAATTTAAAGTTTCGGAATATTCTGTTGAGTCTTTTCCACCTCTTGTTAAATTTGCAATAGCTTTAATTGCGCCTGTTTTTACTTCCATCAAAACAACACAACCATGTGATGCATTATTTTTTAGTAAAGCTTTTAGCAAAGCATGTTCAGCAACATCTTGAATATTAATATCAATAGTAGTATATAAATCCGCTCCGTCTTTTGGTTCAACTTCATTTTCATCGTTGATTGGTCGCCATACATCACCCGCAATTTTTTGCATTAATCGACGACCACCTTCACCTTTTAACGAGTCGTCAAATGCTCCTTCTAAACCAACAGGTTTAATGCCTGGACGAGATAAGCCAATAGTACGAGCCGCTAACAATTGAAAAGGACGTTCGCGTTTATTAGTCTGTAGAGTTACTAAACCGCCTTTACTTCCTTTTCGAAGTATTGGAAATTTTTTAAGTATTTGAAGTTCTTTGTAAGAAACATTTCGTTTGAGAACAACATAACGATCTTTAGTTTTACGTGCCGTATTTAATATTTTTAAATATTGGTTTTCACTTTTGTCTTTAAAAAGATCATGTAAAGAATATGCTAGCGAATCTTTTTTCTCACGAAATAATTTATCATCAATGCTTGGAGCGTTAATGTCAATAGCTATTTCATAATATGGAAGAGACGTTGCAAGTAATGCACCGTTGACATCAAAAATATTTCCCCTTACTGCTTCAATTTCGTGAACCTTGGTAGTAAATGCTTCCGCTTTTGCCTTCCATTCGTCGCCCTGAACAAATTGAATAACAAAAATTCGATAGAGAATGGAAATCGCAAAAATGCAAAGCAAAATATATACAAGGTAAATACGTGATAGAATATCTTTTTTTTCTTTCAAATTTTATTTGTTCTTATATAATTGGGCGCTATCGATTTCAATTTTGAGGGGTGGAACAATAGGTTCTTTTAAACCAATTGATTCAGCCGCTTTTGCTACTTCACTTTGTTTACTTGCAAACATGAGTTCGCTTTTTGTGTAAATAAACTCCGATTTTAATTCTTTCAAATTATTCGATATTTTATTCACATCACGTATTGTATCATCTGCATAATAACCATAAGCGATATAAGCTATAGCAAGAATTGCAAGAAATAAAATGAAAGGAACGTGTTTAAAGTTTTTTTCATTGGCTAAAAAAGTGCCGCTGAATACACCGGATAAAGCTTTAGCAAGCACACCTTTTCTAACAGGTTTACTTGGTTTAGTTTTGTTTTCTATGTGCTCAGTCTTTTCATTAACCGGTTCTTCAATCGGTTCTTGATTTTTTACTTCGCGTATTTTGTTTGCCATTTATATTAAATTTTTTCAGCAACTCTTAGTTTTGCACTTCTTGCGCGTGTATTTTTTTGTATTTCTTTTTCACTCGGCAAAATTGGTTTTGATGACAATACTTTAAATATTTTTTTTGTTGAACCGTATATTATATCTCTTTCTTCAATGCCCTCTGTATTACCACTCTTCATTAAATTCTTTACCAGTCGGTCTTCCAGACTATGATAAGAAATCACAACCAATCGGCCCCCCGATTTCAAAATAGTAACACAGTCGTTCAAACATTCTTTCAATGTTTCCATTTCTTGATTCACTTCAATTCTTAGCGCTTGAAATAATTTTGCTAAAAATTTATGTTCTTCAAATTTTGGGTAACAACTCTTTATTGCTTCCTTCAGTTCGCTAGTTGTATTGATCTCTTTTTCTTTTCGTTGTTCACAAATAAGTGCAGCAACTTTTCTATTATTACTGATCTCTCCGTAATTTTTAAAAACCACTCTTAATTTTTCTTCACTGTATTCATTCACAATTTTTTTTGCGGTTAAATCACTTTTCTGATTCATTCGCATATCTAATGTAGAATCGAATCTGATTGAAAAACCACGTTCTGCTGAATCAAACTGATGTGATGAAACGCCGAGGTCGCCAAGAATGCCATCAACTTCCTTAATACCATTTAATTTCAAATAATTCTTTACAAATCTGAAATTGTGTGGTATAAGTGTAAAGCGTTTATCGTGCAAAATATTTTGCAAAGCATCAGCATCTTGATCGAAAGCGAACAATTTTCCATGTTCATTCAATCTTTCAAGAATTGCTTTTGAATGTCCGCCTCCACCAAAAGTCAAATCCACATAAACACCATTGGGTTTAATGTTCAAATTTTCAATACTCGTATTTAAAAGAACGGGAATATGATAAGTATCGCTACTCATCACTATCGTTAAAATTCAATCCACCTAAAACATCTTGTGCTAATTGTTCAATATTTACATCTTGATTCAGGAATTCTTGGTACAAAATTTTATCCCATATTTCAATCACATTATTACTGCCAACAACTTTTATATCCGATTTAATTTCTGCGTGTTGTGTTAAAGATTTTGGAAGAAGAATTCTTCCTGAAGTATCTGCATCTGCGTGTGTAGCGCCACCGGTAAATTTCCTAACAAATACATCATTGGCTTTAATCAATCGATTTAGTTTACTGAGTTTCTTGTTTAATTTATCCCATTCGTTTATTGGATATAACACCAAACATTTTTGATGCAGGTTGCGATTGATCACAAAGCCCTTGTCAAAAAGCGAATCCATTTGTTTTCGGAGATCAATAGGAAACATAAAACGCCCTTTTGCATCTACTTTACAATCATATTCTCCAATGAGGCTCGACATTGCTTGATTTCTAACGATTTAGCAAAAATATGCATATTTTTACCACTTTTTACCACTTTAAAACACTTTTTACCACTTCTGTTGAAAAAATGCTGGTTATGAACAGTGTTAGTATCAATAAAATTTTGTATACTGAATGAGTAGATAG
>Ga0206968_10031_pt1 | contig 37938 bp, 21 predicted proteins | sample Alteio_BWOrgHeat_22_FD_153254 | JGI IMG/M metagenome (GOLD analysis project Ga0206968, IMG submission 153254) | Enriched cells from forest soil in Barre Woods Harvard Forest LTER site, Petersham, Massachusetts, United States -... | ecosystem: Environmental > Terrestrial > Soil > Temperate forest >... | reverse complement strand
AACATTATGCATTCCTAAAATTGCACTTTGCGGCGGATTAATAATTGGTGTACTCATCATACTTCCAAACACACCACCATTTGTAATTGTAAAAGTTCCACCTTCCATATCAGGTATTCCTAATTTTCCATCACGTGCTTTAACTGCCAATTCTTTAATTCCTTTTTCAATTTCTGCCAAACTCATTAATTCTGCATTTCTTAAAACAGGAACCATTAATCCTTTTGGCGCACTCACTGCAATTCCAATATCGCAATATTTATTTAGCACAATTTCTTCACCATCTATCATTCCATTTACCGACGGATAATGATACAATGCTTCGCAAACCGCTTTGGTAAAGAAACTCATGAAGCCTACATTTGTTCCATACACTTCCTTGAATTTATCTTTATAACGTGCTCTGATATCATAGATAGCACTCATGTCAACTTCATTAAAAGTAGTTAACATAGCAGTTTCGTTTTTTACACTTACTAAACGACGAGCAACTGCCTTGCGCAACGATGTCATTTTTACACGTTCTTGTTTGCGCTCACCTTGCCAACTATTACTCAATACCTGTTGCACATTTGGTAAACCATTTGATAAAGCAGATAATACATCTTGTTTGGTTATTCGACCATCTTTACCAGAACCGTTTAATTGCTTTGATGCAATATTATTCTCAGCCATTATTTTTGCAGCAGCAATTGAAGGAGTGCCGGTTGCGTAAGTTGAGTTGTTATTCTTCTCGACTCCGCTCGAAGTGACAGTTGCTGTTTCCTTTTTCGTTTCCTCTTTTTTGGCTTCTGTTTTCGGCTTCTCGACTGAGTCTGTACTGAGCGGAGTCGAAGTACTCGAAGTGACAACTTCTTTCTTAGTTTCAGTTTTTGCTTCCGGTTTAAATGACGTATCAACTTTTACAACTACTTGTCCAACTTTTACGGTGTCGCCTTCGGCAGCTAATATTTCTATCTTGCCTGCTTCTTCGGCATTCAAAGTTAAAGTTGCTTTGTCTGAATCAATTTCAGCTAATACTTCATCTTTATCAACTACATCACCAGTTTGCTTTACCCAACGAGCAATTACAACTTCTGTGATTGATTCTCCCGGACTTGGTACTTTTAATTCTACTATCGCCATAAAAAATTATAGGTTAAATTATGTATTTTGAACTATTTTTTGAATTTGTATTTTTAAAGTTTGCAAGTCAGATTTAATTGTATCCCAAACAATTTTGTAATCTATTTCATCATAACTGTGTGCTAAATGATTACGCATACCCTTTAGTTTATGCCACTCAACACTATTATTCGCTTTCTTGAAATCTTCAGATATTCGATTAGAAGCTTCCCCTATGATAATAAAATTGTACATAACAACATCATGCAATTTGTATTCATTTATAAATTCATCAAAACTTATTTCATTCGCCACTCTTTCAATTTTATCGATAGCTAAAAGTATATCCTTTAGATGTGGTATTTGAAGTTTCATGCTTTGTAAAGTACTATAACGTCTTTTAAAATAGATGGCTTAAAATCTTCTTTCAATTTATTTTTAAACGCTAAATCAACTTTCGTTTTTAATTTTTGTTCTAAATCCCAATGTAATCCTCCAATATCAAATAAGTTCAATTTTGGGTAATCTAAGTCAATTAATAAATCTATATCACTTTGAATCGTTTCTTGATTGCGAGCATAAGAACCAAATAAACCAATATATGATGGGTTAAATGGCCTTAACGTATCAATAATAATATTTTCTTGTTCTTTCGTTATCATCTATTTCACCAATACTTTTGAAAAGATAGCATTCATGATCGCTTCATTTTCTGCATTATGACGTTTCATGAAACCTGTTGCCGGACTAGCTGCTGCTTCTCTACCAACATATTTCAAATTCAATTTTCTTAAATTATAATCTACAAAACGCCAAGGCCCCATGTTTTCACTCTCTTCCTGAACCCAAATAAATTCTTTTGCATTTTTATATTTATCCAAAATAACTTGTAATTGTTTTTGTGGAAAAGGATACAATTGCTCCAAACGAATAAATGCTATGTCATTTACATTTTCTTTAGCACGTTGCTCAATCATATCGTAATAAATTTTACCGCTGCAAAGTGCAATTCGTTTTACATCTTTTACATTTGCTCCCTGATCATCTAGAACTTCATTAAAAGAAGCTTTTGTAAAATCTTCTAATTTAGAAACACAGCTTGGGTAACGTAATAATTTCTTAGGTGTGAAACAAATTAATGGTTTTCTGAATTCGCGTTTTAACTGACGACGAATTACATGAAACTGTTGTGCCGGTGTTGTTGTATTTACAATTTGCATATTATTTTCAGCGCACATTTGTAAAAAACGTTCTATTCTTCCGCTTGAATGTTCCGGACCTTGCCCTTCGTAACCATGAGGTAACAATACAACCAGGCCATTCATACGACGCCACTTATATTCCGAACACGATAAATATTGATCAATAATAATTTGCGCACCGTTAAAGAAATCGCCAAACTGAGCTTCCCAAATAGTTAAAGCATTTGGAGATGCATAACAGTAGCCATACTCAAATCCTAAAACAGCATACTCAGATAAATGCGAATTATAAATTTCTAATTTACCTTTTGTACCTAAATTATTTAACGGTGTATATTCTTCTTCACTGTCTTCTATTTTCACAACTGCGTGACGGTGCGAAAAAGTTCCGCGTTCAACATCTTGTCCACTGAAACGAACATTATGTCCTTCTTGCATTAACGAAGCATACGCTAACAATTCTCCCATTGCCCAATCGTAATTATCATTGGTTATCATGTTTACACGATCGTTGAATAATTTTTCTATCTTATTAAAAATCTTTTTATCTTTTGGTAATTGGGTAGATTTGTTTGCGAGATCTAAAAATACTTTTGGGTCAATTGCAGTTTTTGGAGATGCGTCAAAATCAGTAGCATTAGCCATACGTACGCCTTTCCACTGGCCTTCAAGAAATGAAGTGATCTTTGCTTTTTCTTGTTTTTTGGCAGCATCTAAACTCAATTCTAAACTATCTTTGAATTCTTTTTCCGCTTCTTTAATCTCAGTATCTGAAAATGATTTTTCTTCAACCAATTTTTTTGCATAAATATCTTTTGCATTTGGATGCGCAGCAATTTGTTTGTATAACATCGGTTGTGTGAAACGAGGTTCGTCGCCTTCATTATGACCATATTTACGATAACATAAAATATCAATGAACACATCTTTTTTAAATTTCTGACGATAATCCATTGCCAGTTGAGATACTAAACACAGAGCTTCTACATCATCACCATTCACATGGAAAACCGGAGATAAAACTACTTTCGCAACATCGGTACAATAAATAGAAGAACGCCCATCAGTAAAATTAGTTGTAAAACCAACTTGATTATTTACAACAAAATGAACTGTTCCACCGGTTTTGTAAGCATCCAACTGACTCATTTGAATTACTTCATAAACTACACCTTGGCCAGCCAAAGCAGCATCACCGTGAACAAGTATTGGCAATGCTTTTGAATTATCACCATTGTAACGCGAATCTATTTTTGCTCTGGTAATACCTTCTACAACCGGGTCAACAGTTTCTAAATGGGAAGGATTTGGTGTAAGGGAAATATGAATTGGTTTACCGGAATCGCTAATTAAATCTGAACTAAAACCCATATGGTATTTAACATCACCGTTAAATAAACCATCTTCACTTGGTCTACCTTCAAATTCAGTAAAAATATCTTTAGCCGGTTTATTTAAGATGTTTGTTAAAACATTTAAGCGACCACGATGTGACATGCCAATAACAAAATCTTCGACTCCTAATTTAACTGCATGTTCTATAACAGTATTCATTGCAGGCAAAAATGTTTCACCACCTTCTAATGAAAAACGTTTTTGGCCAACAAATTTTGTAGCTAAGAAATTTTCGAATGTAGTTGCTTGAATTAATTTATCTAAAATAACTTTCTTTTCTGCTTTTGAATAGGTTGGAACATTTTTCGATTTTTCAATACGCTCTTGCAACCACTTTGTTTCATCAGGATTTCTAAGGAATGCATATTCAACACCAATACTGTTGCAATAAGTTAACTCTAAATACGCAACAATATCTTTTAGTTTTGCTGCACCAATTCCAATTTGATTTCCAGCTTGAAAAACGGTATCGAGATCTTTATCTGATAATTCAAAATTTACAAGATCTAAAGTTGGTGAATAAGTTCTACGTTGACGAACCGGATTTGTTTTGGTGAAAAGATGCCCACGCGAACGGTATCCATTTATTAGATTAATAACTTTAAATTCCTTCGTAACATTTTCAGGAATTGTTCCACCATTTGGTGAGTAATCTGTTTTTGCAAATTCAAAACCTTTAAAAAAATCCTGCCAGGTTTTATCAACTGAATTCGGGTCTTTAAGAAACTGAGAAAACAACTCTTCAACAGCATTTACGTCGCTGGTTCCTAAGTATGAAAATTTATCCATTTTATAGATTTAAACAAAACAAATTTAACAATTTTAACCTTATATACACTAATTTTACCTTACATTTATAGCAATGAAATGTATGTCGCTTAAACCCGTCTTTTTTGCAGTTTTTACTTCGCTTTTAACACTTGGATTTAGCCAAAATGCTACGCAATTGAAGGTGAATCAATTGATTGAAAAAAAAGCAGAATATCACAGATTAACCAATGGGGAAACGGATGGTTACCGTATTAAAATTCACTTCGGAATTGAAAAAGAAGTTGCAAATAATATACGTTCTAAATTCTCGGCTAAATTTTCTGACCTTTCTACATATCAGGAATATCAACAACCAAATTGGGTAGTTTTAGTTGGGGATTTTAAAACGAAATTGGAAGCATTTGAAGTACTCAAAAAAATTCAAGTTGAATTCACGAATGCTTTTATTGTAAAAGAAAAAGTGAAGCTTAAAATGTAATTTCTTTTAAATTTCTTTGTTATTAATCAACCCTAATTTATATGGAAAATAAAGTAAAAGAATTTAATGCTTACCGTCAAAAAATGAACGATGTTATTTTAAGTAAAGATAATCTTGTATTAAAACGTTTATTTAATTTAGATACACAAACATATTCTGATGGCGCATTGAATGTAAAAACAAAAGAGATGTTGGGGTTAGTTGCCAGTATGGTTTTGCGCTGTGACGATTGTATTAAATATCACTTAGAAAAATGCCACGAACAAGGTTGTACTACTGAAGAAGTTTATGAAGTTTTTTCGGTAGCGAATATTGTTGGGGGTACTATTGTCATTCCGCATACACGAAGAGGTGCAGAGTTTTGGGAAGAGCTTTTAAAAACTAATTAAAATTGGGTGTGCCCCCGCTATTTATTTTTTCTTTCTGATTAAAATTGTCCAGCGGGGTCGCGCTTTACGTTTCAATCTTTTTGCAAAGAGACAGCAAAAAGGATTTCCACTACAATCGCTCACACAAAATACACCTGCTAATTTTGTGCCTTTGTGTCTTAGTGGTTAAAACTATACTTCCAAAAATCTCCCTTTATATTTCGGGTCAACCATTGCACAATTGGTTGTTTTGCCAAACTTCTTGTATCGTCTTTTTGCAATATAATCGTAAACTATATTTCTGAGAGGTGGTGGAATAACCACAAATGCTGCCAACAAAGGCCAAAGTCCTTTCATGTATAATGTTAAACGCAACGCAGCGCATGATTTAATATGTACCTGATAATTTTTGATCAATACCATGCTTTCTAAATTATCAGGAAGTTCAAAATATTCAATTAATGCTTTTCCTGTTTCACTTGTTAAAGTTGCAAAAGAAAGTGTTGGTTTTTTTTCCCGATCTAAAACATAATTAATACTGTTATTACATAAAACACAATCGCCATCAATAAGCAAAATTGGTTGTTTTTTAAGAATCTCGTGAATGTCTGTCATGGTCGTGCAAAAACAAAATAAGTATCGCTACTAAGTTCGTATTTTTTTGATGATACTTGTAATGTTTTCATGTCAATAAAATTCATAAATCCGTTTCTACCTCCACAAGCACTCGTATGATGAGGAAGAGGGCCGCTAGCATAAATATTTCTCGACGCAACATAAAGCAATTGTTTGTTTTCATCCACGCCAATTCCATGCGGTTGATAACCCACTTGAATATTTAAATGCGAACTCATGTCATCTTTTATTTGAGTTACTAATCCAAACGAATGCGCAAAAGTTGTGGAATCTTGCGGACAAGAAACAAAATATTGTTTGGTAGACGGTGAATAAACAATTTCTTGCGGATAAATGCCCGTTGGCACTTGTGTAATATTATGTGTAGCAATATTAAACATTCTAACTTCATTTGTTTGTTGGCATGTTACTACCAAATTATTTCCATCAGGTGATAAAATAATATCATGTATATCTAAAGATGAATTTAAATTTACAGGCACTGATTGTTCTAATGAATATTGATTTTCAACAGTAAATGCTGTATCAATTGCCCTGATAAAATTTCCTGTTTGTGCGGTAACATAAATGGAATCGTTAGTAGAATTTAATGCAATTCCATGGGGGAAATAAATATTTGGTAAGTAATGTATTAATGTTCTATTCTCTAAATCAACGGCGGCAATTCTTCCGTTTTGTACCCATGAAACACAATACGCCTTTTTACTATCGTTTGATATGATTAAAGTATTCCAATCATATCCATCAATACTTAAATTAGTGCCTGCAGCTTTTGGTGTAAGTGGAATATCGCCAACATAACTATCATCACTGCACCTGAATTTTTGCATGATGTTATTATTTATAAAAACAACATACCAGTATTGTCCATCCGGTGAAACGCGCAAACTATGCGGTGTATCAGGTGCGCCGGGTTTATTTCCAACTTCAATATACCGTATTGGTAATTGTGTTTCGCTATCAATAACCGTTACAACATCGCAACCTTGATTTATCACATAAATTTTTTTTCTGTTTGGATCATCAGCCCACATAATCTGACCATTTCCATCGGGGGCTCCTGAATTTATCCAGTTTATAATTAACTTAACTTCATCACGTGTTAACGGACTTGCATTAAGCGGCATGCTGGGAATATTAGTTAATCCAAGATCAGAATAAGTATTAATGAAATTACAGAGAAAAGAAAACTTACTGCTGTATGGAATAACAGAAGAACCATTATTACTACCCGAAAACAAATCTTTCCAGGTTGATAAATTTAAACCGGATGAAGCTTTATAACTTAGTGCATTATGACATCCACTCACCGCACATTTAGTTGTAATTAATACACCAACTTCATTTGGATAATCTCCAAAACTTACTTTCCCCACATCTTTTTTACAGGAAATAAAAAAAATAAAAACCAGACTCGAATATATAAAACGCTTAAGCATCAACGCTTAATTAATTTTTTTGTAATTGTATATTGATTACTGTTCGCCTGCAACTTCACATTCACCAAATAAATACCTTCTGGAAGATCGTTTATATTCATTTGATATTCATTTTTATTGACGATCTCTTTTTTAATTTGTTGCGATAAAATATTTAAAACCTCAACTTCTTTGATCACCACATATTCTTCGCCCGATTTAATATTTACAAAATTGTTTGCAGGATTAGGATAAATAAAAGCAGTATGAATTGTGCTGATACTATTTTCTTGAATACCAACATCAGGTGCTTTTGAAGAATAGAATGAAACCCCGCCACCGGCATTGCCCACAAACAAATCCGGCTTCCCGTCATTGTTTATGTCTTCATACCAAGGTGTTGAATAGGTTGATTCAAAAATGCCGTTCGCGGTTGAATCAATTAAAGTACATGTATTAGTTGCGATGGAAGGTATATCAAAATAATACAACTGGCCGGTAACACATCCTCCCAAAAGTTTTGTTGTTGATCCTTCATTATAAAAGTGAGGCGAACCATAACCATCTAAACCATAAACAAAAAAATCGCCTTTTAATGCAATGTTTGGAAAGGCATTTGTGACTAATGAAAATGATGGTGTGCTTGATGTTCCAACATTATGATAATAATATATTTTACCATTTTTTGTTGCAACCATTAAATCAAGTTTGTTGTCTTTATCAAAATCAAATAACTGTGGTATGCCATCACTTGAAGGGAAATTAATATTAAAAAAATTAGATTTATAATTTGTAAAATTACATGGGTTGCCGGCACCTGCAGTATTCTCATACCAACTCAAAACATATCCATTAGTGATCACAAACAAATCAATATCACCATCATTATCAATATCGCCGGGCGCAGGAAAAGCACTGATAATAGATCCATTTAATACTGAAGATAAATTTCCATAATCTTTTGTTGTGCATGAAAAAGCCGGTTGAGCTAACGTACCAATGTTTTCATATAAATAAAAACGTGGCCTGCGCGCACCGTTTAAATAAATACCACCACCACCAACTAACAAATCTTTTTTACCGTCACCGTTAGCATCAAAAATAATTGGTCGCGACATTTGTCCAAGTTCAATCATTTCATCTTGCAAAAAATTATTTTTTACAAATTGTAAGTTGAGGGTATTTGTAGTGCTTGTGTTTTTATATAACCATACACTGGTTGCGTTTTCACTTCCAAATGTATTAGGAGTTGCAACTAACTCCTTTTTATTATCATCATCCACATCCATATAATAAGTACATGGAAAAGAATTAAATTCAATTTGCGTTGTACTTGATTTGTTTGGATAACTTGGGAAAAGCTTGGTAGTGTCTGAAATAAATGCGTTTGTTGCAGTTCCATCATTTTGCATGTATTCAATAGTTGTACAAGATATATCTGCTAAAATTATATCCTTATCCCCATCACCATCTCTGTCAAAAGCCATTAAGCAGGCGCCAGAATGTAAAACACCTTCGGCCTTATTAGCCTCGGTCTCTTTCTGTGGACGAGACGAACATGTATAATTTAATGTTACAACACAATTACCTTCACTAATTGATCCCCAACAAGGATTACCTAATTCATATTTCATACTATCAGGTGTTAAGCTTGGCGTTTCTGCACTCAGGTTTCTATGAAATTCAATTGTTGTGCCACTCGGACTGAAAGTAAGAATATCTAAATCACCATCTCCGTCAATATCGCTAATGGCGGGTAAACCAACCGGGCCGGAATATATATTTGAAATCGAAGGTGCGCCTGAAGGATTGTAATTACTATACAATAATGAATAAGTCATCACAAATTGAAGTCCGCTTGATGCATTACCTATATTTTTATATACCTGAATACCGCCTGTTACCGAACAAAAAAGATCTGCCTTATTATCATTATTATAATCATACAATAAAGCCCAATTATAAGTCAGTGGAAATTTTTGTGCAAGTTGTGGTGCATGCTGATATTTGGTTTGGCCGGGATTACCAACGTTTACAAAACATTTGAAAGCACCTAAAGCAGAGCTATTGAGTTTGTCATAAATTACAATGTCATTTTTGCCATCATAATTTAAATCGATGTTTGAAAAAGTTGCAGCATTAATTCCACCTGCCCAGGGCATCTTCAAGCAGTAATTATTATCTAACACAGAAATGGTATCTACACCAATTAAAAGCTGGCTTTGACCAGTTATAAATATTAACAGAAAATATGAAAGAAAAACAATCCTCATCTATACAAATTTAGCCAAAAAGGAGCATTTATTACTATCTTTACCTAAGAGCTTGTTTAAATTTATCTTAAAAATTGTTTATGCGTCTTTTTGGCTCCAACTTCGTTGGGTTTTTCACAATAATTGGTTTCACTGTTGCTGCTCCAAAGGAATTCTTTCGGAACAAAATCCGCCTAGTTTCGCCCAAAAATTCACTATAAACAAAAATTTGATATAAATTTAAATAAGCTCTTAGAAATTTGGTTAAAAGATTCAAATATAAATTTGTTCTATTTTTTATACTCTGCCTGAGTGTAAAAGGATTTGCAAACCATATTATTGGAGGCGAAATGTTCTACGATTATTTAGGCTCAGGTAATTATAAAATTACTTTGAAAGTATATCGAGATGCCACTCAGTTTGCAAATTTTGATGGTACTGCCGGTTCTCCAATCGCTTATTTGAATATTTTCGATAACACAGGTTCTCTCGTTCAACAGGTTGATTTAGGGGCGCCGGTTGTTTCTCATGTTCCAATAAGTTTGGGTCCTTGTGTCACGCCCCCAAACATACTTGTAGATGAAGGAGTTTATACAATAACACTTAATTTACCTACAAAAGCAGGAGGTTACACGCTTGTTTACCAAAGATGCTGTAGAAATGCAGGAGTAGCAAATTTGTCAAATAGTGTCGGGCAGGGCGCATCATATACTGCTTTTATTCCTGGTCCCGAATTAGCCCCAGTTAATAGTTCGCCACGATTTACTAATTTTCCTCCAATATGTATTTGCAATAATCTTGCTTTAAATTTCAATCATTCAGCAACCGACGCTGATGGTGATTCATTAGTTTATTCATTTTGTTCACCCTTTACCGGTTTAGATGGTTGTTGCCCTAGCCTAGGCTCTACACCACCACCGCAGCCCGTAACTGCTTGTCAAACACCTCCGCCATCTTGCCCAACCATACCACCACCACCACCTTATGCTCCTGTTGTTTTCGTGCCGCCTTTTAGTAGCAATTATCCAGTTGCTTCAAATCCATCTTTAACAATTAATTCAATTACCGGTCTTTTGCAGGGTCTACCTAATTTATTAGGACTTTATGTAGTTGGTGTTTGTGTTGAGGAATATCGCAATGGAATTTTATTGAGTAAACATTATCGTGATTTTCAATTTAATGTTGAACCTTGTGTTGTTACTGTGGTTGCTGCTGTTGCCAGTCAGACCCAGGTTTGCCAGGGCTTAACAATAAATTTTAAAAATCAAAGTATTGATAATTCTGTTACACCAAAATATCATTGGGATTTTGGAGATACTACTATAATCTCCGATACATCAAATATTTTTAACCCTACATATACCTATCAAGATACTGGTATATATAACTTAACGTTAATTGTAAACCCGGGTGAGCTTTGTACGGATACTCTTAAGAAAAAGGTTTATGTTTATCCTCCACTGAGTATAAATTTTAGCAACCACCAAGTGTATTGTGTAAAATCAAACTCAGTTAATTTTAATGCGGTTGGAATATATTTACCTATATGTAAATTTTCTTGGGATTTTACATCTATGGCAAGTCCCAATACTTCAACACTTCAAAATCCAACTAATATACATTTTACGCAGGCAGGTCTTTTCTTTATTAAATTAATAGGTCATCAGTATGCTTGCGTTGATACATTTATTGATTCCATAAGAGTTTTGGGCAGACCAACAGCCAAAATAAATAATTTCCCAACCAGATTATGCGATCCCGGAACTGTATCTTTTAGTAATGGCAGCATAAGCGAATATCCTTCAGGTTATGTTTGGACAACAAGTGATGGCGCATCTTATTCAAGCTACGAACCAACTCATGTTTTTACACCAGATGGCGTTTATGGTGCAACTCTCACATTAATTCGCAATGCACCTTGTCCTGATACAAGCTTAGCTAGTATTAATACTATTACCATAAATCCAACACCTCATCCTAATTTTATATTTACACCAAGTGTAACAACTATTTTTGATCCGGAAATACTTTTTGTAGACAGCTCAAGTTCTGATGTTGTGAGTTGGCGTTATGATTTTGGAGACGGTGGTTATTCTACATTTGTGAATGATAAACACACTTATCAAGCACCGGGTACTTATGGTTTAAATGAAACTGTAACAAATGGATTTGGTTGCGTTAATCACATTACAAAAGAAATTACAATTCTTCCTGAATTTCGTTTTTGGATTCCCAATACTTTTACGCCGGATGATAATGGTTTAAATGATGTGTTTATGCCGGTTGCTATTGGTGTTACAGATTTTAAATTTTATATTTTTGATCGTTGGGGACAAAAGATTTTTACAAGCACAGATACAAGTAAAGGGTGGGATGGTAAATTTAATGGAAAACTATGTAAGCAAGATATTTATGCGTGGAAGATTACTTACACAAATGATGTAACAAAGAAACCCGAAATACAAAGTGGGCACATAACTCTGCTATCTAATATGGATGGTTTTTGATCGACGTGATAGAACTCAGATGGCGCAGATTTAATAAGATTAAGCATGATTTTTATATTAAAATCATATCAATCTTTGTTCCTTTTTTACAAAGCAAAGCATTCCTTTATCATATTTTATCTCACAAATCCGTGTCATCCGCGTTCCATTTTTTTAAACGAAGCGCTTTTTATCTACTCTTGCTTCTCATCAAAGCATAGCGTCCTTAATCATTTTTAATCATAAAAATCTGCGTCATCCGCGTTCCATTTTTAACAAGCGAAGCGCATCATTCCCCATTCTATCCTTCTTAACATGTTAAAATCGATTTTCCATTTGAAAATGGCCTAATCTCATCGTTTTTTTCCTTAATTTAGATAGCAGAATTTTGTTTAAACACGTCAAACATTATTTTATTTTTCTATTTGTTTTTGTAACCATTACAAATAGCTATTCAACTCATATTGTTGGAGGAGAAATCTATTACGATAATTTAGGAGGAAATCAATACCGTATTACACTCAAATTATATAGAGATTGTTTGAACGGGCAACCAAATTTTGGTGGATTAGGAGATGGTGAAGCCGTTTTGAACGTTACCAATTATGCAGGTGAACAAGTAAATCAATTTATTTTAGGCGTACCTATTGTAACAAAAGTTACTGCTACCACAAACAATCCATGCTTGAAAGCTCCGAATGGAATTTGTGTGCAAGAAGGTGTGTACACAAAAACAATTACGTTACCACCTTTAGCCGGTGGTTATTTTTTAATTTTTGAAACCTGTTGCAGAACTAATAGTTTATTAAACCTCATTAATCCTGGTGGACAAGGCTCAAGGTACAAAGCATATATTCCTGGACCAGAAAATGTTCTTGTAAATAATTCTCCGCGATTTAATTCTTATCCTTCACTTTATATTTGTAACGGACAACAAATTAATTTCAGTCATACAGCTTTCGATCCTGACGGTGATTCGTTGGTTTATTCTTTGATTCCATCTTATAATGATAGTTGGGGTTCCGATTCACTTGTTGATTATAAAGGACCATTCAGCGGCACTTATCCTTTATCAGCTAGTCCTGCATTAAGTATTAATAGTGCTAATGGAACCATTCATGGTGTGCCAAATTTATTAGGTCAATGGGTTGTTTGCATTGCTGTGAAAGAATATCGGAACGGAAAATTATTGAGTACACACTATCGTGATTTTCAATTCAACGTTATATCTTGTCAATTAACCCTTGAAGCCGGGATGGCTGGACAAACAAAAAAATGTGATGGCGTAAATACAGTCACTTTTACAAATCAAAGTTACAGTAATTTCGGCATGACTTATTTATGGAACTTCGGAGTTACTAATTCGGGAACCGATACATCGTCATTACAAAATCCAATTTATACATATCAGGATACCGGAAAATATATTGTGACATTAGTTGTAAATCCGGGTTTACCATGTGCAGATAGTATAAAGAAAACATTTTATATTTATCCAAAGTTTGATGTTCAGTTTAACGTCCCTCCAAATCCACAATGTTTTAAAACGAATACTTTAAATTTTAGTGTTACTGGTGCTTACGATCCTAATCACGCCATATTTAATTCCAGCTTTGGCTCTGGCGCTTTACCAAGTACATCAAGCTTAACAAATAATGCAATTGTTTACAATGCTCCTGGTACTTATTCAATTAAAATGCATGGTAAACAATATGCCTGCAGCGATTCATTAATTGATAGTTTAAAAATTATAGCACGACCAATTTCAAAAATAAATAACTTTCCGGTTTCCTTGTGTGACCCTGCCACTGTTGCATTTAGCAATGGAAGTTATAGTGATTATTTGGTGAATTATATTTGGCAAATAAGCAATGGTACTCGCTATTATACTTACGAACCAACACATATTTTTACACCGGCAGGAAATTATTCGGTAAACTTAACTGTTCTAAGATCGGGTGCTTGTCCGGATACGGTTGTTTCACCGGCATACAACTTAACTGTATTCCCAAGTCCGGTGGCTGATTTTATTTTTAGTCCAACTACTACAACTATTTTTGATCCGGAAATTACTTTTGTAAGTTATGCAACAGGAAATATTACAACCATACATTATGATTTTGGAGACGGTTATGGTTCTGATTTTATGAATGAAAAACATACGTATCAGGCGCCGGGTAATTATATGGTTTACCAAACTGTTACAAATAATTTTGATTGTAAAAATATGAAAGGCGAAGAAGTAATTATACTTCCTGAATTTCGTTTTTGGGTGCCCAATGCATTTACACCAGGAGGCGATGGATTGAATGATATTTTTATTCCGGTAGCAATTGGAATAAAAGATTACAAAATGGAATTATTTGATAGAGGTGGCCAGCGATTATTTACAACATATGAAATTGATAAAGGTTGGAACGGGAAATTCAACGGCAAACCTTGTAAGCAAGACGTTTACATTTGGAAAGCAAATTATACGAATGAGGTAACCGGTAAGTACACAACCGAAACCGGACACGTGACGCTGTTTAATCAGGAGTGATGACCAATGGAAAATTAAGAGTAGAAAAAAACTCTTCTAACTCACACCCTTCAATAAGCCTGCAATAATATCTTTTGTTTCAGAAGTTGTTTTTAAATCTTTTTCTAAAGCTGAAGTGTCTTTATTTTCTTTTTTAGCAGCATCAACTTTCGCCTTCATATCGCTTTCTTTTTTTGTCCAAACTGTTACTAAATCTTTTAAACCTTTTACAGCTCCACCTTTTGTAAATTTTCCTCCTTCAAGTGCGAGTGCATCAAAATCTCTTGCGGCTGTAATAGCCGCTGCATATGTTTCGCAGCGTTTTGCAAATTTGATATAATTCCCCATAAATGAAATCATTTCAAAGCCACCAAAATTTTTCATATTGCCGGTGAAGAATGCAATATGCTCGTCAGTTCCATTTGCAGCGTACAAACTTGATAACGTAAACAGAATAGATTTACCGGCTTCTTTCTCAAATTGCTTTGCTTTTACAATTGCATCTTTAGGATCTTTTTTTACAAAATACGATAATGCTTCTTTATCAATTGCGTAAGAAGGTTCTTGTAATGCTTTTTCGTTTAATCCAGTTAACTCCGGTGCAGTTTCATAAAATTTATTTAAAAATTCTAATGCCTGCGCACGTGTTGTTGTTTTCGCATCCTTCTCATAAATTTTAATCATCAAAGGTTTTAAATCCGCTTCTTTATCTTTTGCGGCTCCATATAAATCAAAAATTGCATTTTCTCTTATACGATAAAATTTATCATTCTCTGCTGCCCACTTAATTGTGGTGTATGCATTTTCATTCTTAATTTCTTTAGTTAATTCTTTTAGAGCTTCTTGTCTATCGCTATACAGTGGTGCGTTCTTATATTGAAATACATATTCATCAACCGATTTTTTGTATGTTATTTCAGCTAATAATTGTCGCTCTGCATCAAAGTTTACTAATTGTGGTTTACCGGTTGTTTTAAATTTAAATGTTTGCTTTGCTTCTGTGATATTTATGTGGTGACGAGTAGCTTTTCCATTTTCATAAACATCAACTTCTAAAGGCAATTCATATAACGGTACATTTTTAAAATTTTGTTTTTGCTCTACAGTAAACTCCACTGTGTTTTCAGTTGCATTAAAATTATTTGTGATTTCAATTACTGGATGCCCTTTTGCTAAAAACCATTGATTAAAAAACCAATTCATGTCTTTACCTGTTACTTCTTCAAACGCTAAACGTAAATCATGAATCTCAGCCGATTTAAATTTTCTGTTCTCTAAATATTTTTTCAATGAAGCAAAAAAAGCATCGTCGCCAACCGCTTTACGCAACATATGTAATACCTGACCGCCTTTGTTATAGCTAAAATTATCAAACATATCTTCTCTGTTCTCATAATTAAAGCGAACTAAATTAACTTGCTTGCTCGTACCAATATAACCGGCACGACTCTGTGCATGATGTTGATCAGCTGCATCTCTCCCAAATTTATATTCTTGCCATAAATATTCTCCGTATGTCGCAAAACTTTCGTTCAATGGTAAATTACTCCAGCTTTCAGTAGTTGCCAAATCACCAAACCATTGATGAAATAATTCGTGAGAAATTACATCTTCGCCTTTGTTACCATCTAAAATTTCTCTTGTAGTGGAGTACACAACAAAATCGCCATGCAATGTTGCACTTGTGTTTTCCATTGCACCGCTCACATAATCTCTTACAACAATTTGTGCATACTTAGGCCAGGCGTAAGGCACTCCCAATTTGTTTGAATAAAACTCGATCATCTCTTTCGTGTTCCCGAAAATGCTTTTTGCATGTACGTAATAATCGGCTTCTACATAATAACTGATTTCTTTTCCATTCCAGGGCTCATCAATAAACTTTTTAAATTCTCCAACCGCCATCATAGCTAAATAAGGTGCATGAGGCAAATCTAATTTCCAATGATCGGTACGTGTACCATCTGCATTTTTTTTAGAATCAACTAATAGCCCATTTGATAAAGTTGTAAAACGATCTAAAACCGTCATGTAAATTTCTTGCGTTTCTTTTTGGTTCGGACTATCAATTGTAGGATACCAGGCAGAGTTTGATTGCGTTTCACCTTGAGTCCATATTTGCGGCATTTTATTTGGATTTAAACTTTTTGGATTAATAAAATATAAACCTTTATCGCCACTAATTGCATTGCTTCCTCCTTGTTTTAATTCATCCGGTTTCGCAACGTATTCAACTATAACAATAAAATTTTCGTTGGCTTTAAATTCTCTTCCCAAATTTATTTTGATAGAATCATTTTCATATTGGTAACCAGATGTTGGCTCTATTTCCTTATTGGTTTTTGTATCGAATACTTTAACCGATTTAATATCCATTCCTCTGGCATCCAAATAACACATTTTAGTTGGATAGAAATGGGGCTTTAAAGTAATAGTTGCTTTTCCATTTAAACGAGAATAAGTCCAATCGAAACTTACTTCCAATTTTGTATTGATCAAATCGCAGATCATTGTGTTAGATGCGCGATAAATCTCTTTTTTTGGAGGTGTGTTTGTTTCTGATTTAGCCGAATCAATACGTACAACTTCACTTGGTGGAGCTGCATTAGGCGGCGTAGGTTTTTTTTGCGCTTTACAAGAAAAAACAATTACACTAATTAAAACAAATTTCGAAATGTTAAAACGATTCATTTGATTGATTTTAGGCCACAAAAATGGAATTAATTTGTTGGAAACCAAAATAATATAGCCTAAAATACGCTATTGGTTCAAAAACAGGATAAACAGTAAATATTTACTACGGAAATTATCCTTAAAACACAAAATACCCAGCCACCAAGGAAACAAATAGCCACGAAGGCACAAAGTTTTTAAAAATTGTAGAAAGACTTTTGTGCCTTCGTGTCTTTGTGCCTTCGTGCTAAAGAAAGAGCGTAGCATATTTGTGGCAAAAAATAAATTAAATAGATTTTTGGTTTTTGATCACATAACGTGAAACGAAAATACTTATTTCATAAAGTAAGTACATAGGAACTGCAACTACCATTTGAGAAGTAACATCCGGACTAGGTGTAATTATTGCTGCCGCAATTAAAATAACAATAACCGCATGCTTACGATATTTACGCATAAACTCTGGCGTGATCAATGTAAGCTTCGTTAAGAAATAAACTAATACAGGCATTTCAAAAATAATTCCTGAGACTAATGTCATGGTTGAAATCAAAGAAATATAATCATCAAACGTATTATTAGTTTGCACAATCCCACTCGATGAAACCTGATAACCGATCAAGAAATTATAACTCATCGGAAACAATAAAAAATAACCAAAACAAATTCCAATCAAAAATAATATAGAAGCAATAACGATGAAAACTTTAACCGGACCAAGTTCTTTATCTTTTAAAGCGGGACGAATAAACTTCCATAACTCCCATAAAACAACAGGGAAACCGAGAATTAATCCAACCAAAAAAGAAATCCACATATGATTAAAAAACTGTTCAGATGCGCCTAATGTTTGAAGATGCGGCGTTTTAACCGTAATACACATTACATCACCGGCTCCCATTTTATGTCCGAGCGAACACAAAGCTTTATACGAAATAAAATCTTGTTGAAGTGGTCCGAAAATAACTGTATCAAAAACAAAATCGTTTAAACAAAAAGCAGCAATGGCAAAAATCATAATCACAGCTGCGCTTCTTACCAAATGCCAACGCAACGCTTCTAAATGCTGGAGAAAAGACATCTCTTGCGCTTGACCCGCTTCACTTTTATCTGATTGAAATAATGCCATTTATATCGGCACAAAGGTATAATTTAACGTGGCTTTATCAAACTAAAACTAGAAGGAAAATAAATGTGTGATATGTATTCGATTAATTTGTCACTTCGAGCGGAGTCGAGAAGACCAAAATGTTTTATATATAAAATAATTTAATGAGAGTTACCTTCTCTCGACTGAGTTTATCGTGAGCTTGACGAACGGCTCGAGATGACATTTTTCAACAATTCCATTCTTTGTTACCGGTTTTATCTACCGATAATAAAATTACCAGCTGCCACCAGAACCGCCGCCACCAAAGCTACCACCACCAAAACCGCCGAAGCCACCACCGGAAGAACTTCCACCGCCACCGAAACCACCAAAACCGCCGCCAAAAAATGGACCACCACTAAATCCTCTTCGTCCATAATTTCCACCACCGCCTCTTCTCGCAAATAAAAAAATCAAAATAATAATAACAATAATTAAAATTGACCAAGGATTATCTTTCAAATTTCTTTTCCTTTTTACTTCAACATTGTATTCACCTTTCGCCGCTTTCTCGAGAGCACTAATAGCAGCCGACATCGCTTCATAATTTTGTCCGTTTTTTAAATACGGCATCATTTCGTTATCACGAATAGACGCAGTTGCTAAATCAGTAATGGCACCTTCTAATCCATAACCAACTGCAATAAATAATTTACGTTCACCTTGACCACCGGTTGGTTTAATTAAAATAACTATACCATTATTAAATTGTTTGCTACCAACAGCCCATTTATTTCCAATATCAAAAGCAAATTGAGAAGCATCTTGTCCTTTAAGATCATCTACAACAACAATACAAATTTGATTAGATGTTTGATGATAAAAATCTTCCAGCTGTAATTCTAATTGTGCCGCTGAAGAGCCATCAATAAAGCTACTCCCGGCAGTTAAGTCATTATATAATTTTGGTGGATTTGGTCTTTCCGGAATTTGAGAAAATGAATTCAATGAAAACAGGATGGATAAAAATAATATGAGTGCTTTTGTTTTCAATGATCTTAATATGAGATATCGTTCTTTAATTCATTTTTATCATTGCCATTATAAGGAAAATATTTTTTGAGTTGGTCGCCACACATGAGAATGCATTTTTCTAGACCTTCAATGATGTGATCATTTTTAAAATGTTGAATTGCAGTTTCTTTAATCTCATCCCAAAAATTTTCAGGAACATTTTTATGAATTCCTTCATCTCCCCAAACGGCAAACTTTTTTTCCTTTAAGTTTACATAAAATAAAATGCCATTCCGGAGTTCGGTTTGATGCATTTTGAGTTTGGCAAAAATAGTTTTTGCTTTCTCAATAGGAATTTCAACTTTTGAAGAGTCGAAGTGAACACGAATTTCACCTGAAGTTTGCAGTTCAGCTTTTTGAATTGCTTCTATTAAAAGCTTTTCCTGCTCCTTTGTTAAGACCTTCTTTTTTAATAACATGATTATAACTCAACCTTAGGAGCCTTTTCGGCACCGGCATCAGACTTAAAATAAACTGCGTCTTTATATCCCCAAGCAAATAAACTTGCCGGAATTTTTTTGATGGCTGCGTTGAAATCTTTAACAACATTATTATAGGTCATACGTTCAACAGCAATTCTATTTTCGCAACCTTCTAATTCAACTCTTAGATCACCAAAGGCCTGATTAGTTTTTAAGTCGGGATAATTTTCACTCACCGCTAATAAACGAGATAGTGAAGAGGAAAGTTCACCTTGCACTTTTTTGAATTGCTCCATATTACCTTCATTTATATTGGTAGGATCAATTGTAACTTGCGTAGCTTTTGCACGTGCAGAAATTACTGCTTCTAAAGTGCCTTTTTCAAAATTAGCTTGCCCTTTTACTGTTGCTACTATATTAGGAATTAAATCGGAACGACGTTGATATTGACTTTCGATTTGTTGCCATTGCGATTTAACTGTTTCGTTAAGATCAACGAATGCATTACGTTTGTTGCATCCATACATTAAGAAGAATGCTAAAAAAAGTCCAATTGCTCCAAGTGTTATTGCTCTTTTCATTTTAATAAATTTTAAACAAAATTACTAAATAATTAAAAGCGCTGTTAACAATTCTTGTTAACATTAGTAAGTAGATAGCTAAGAAATAGGAAGACAGGGGATTACGCAACCCTTAATCCGATAACACACACATCGTCAACTTGCTCTAAATTGCCTTTCCACGACTCAAAGTTATTGCCTAAAGATTCGGTTTGACTTTCGAAAGTTTGAGATGAGATTGTCACTAAAAATTCGTGCAGTTTTTTATACATTAATTTTTTTCCTTTTGGTCCGCCAAACTGATCAGCATATCCATCAGTAAATAAATAAAGTGTGTCATTCTTTTTCAAATCAATTGTATGTAATTTGAAATCTTCTTTTCTTTCGCCATAACCAACAGGCATTCTATCTGAAGTTAATTCAACTAATTTATTTTCTGTAATAATAACTGGACGATTATTAGCGGCAGAGTATGTAATTTCTTTTGTGTCTTGATTCATGCATAATAAAACACCATCAAAACCATCTTTTTGTCCTTCTTTACTAATATTATCAATTAATTTTTGACGGACGTAATTAAACACTTCATTTGGTTTCAGAATATTTTTTTCACCAATAGCTTCATTCAAAAAAGAAATACTTAATAAGCTCATAAATGCTCCGGGAACACCATGACCAGTACTATCGCAAACAGCCAAATAAAATAAATTATTCTTTTTATATGCCCAATAAAAATCGCCACTCACAATATCTTTGGGTTTGAAGTAAACAAAATTCTTTGAAACGTGACTATCAATAAATTCTTTATGGGCTAAAATTGTTGTCTGAATTCGCTTAGCATACATAATACTATCTAAGATCTCTTTCCGACTTTGTTCAACCAATTCTTTTTGCTGTTGAAGGATTACGTTCATCCGCTTTTGCTTTTTCAAATTTTTGAAAGATATATACGTGAATACGAAAACCAAAAGAAGAATACCTGCAATAAAATAAAACATAATACGCTGAGTTTGCAGCGATTTTTTAGAGATCATTTTATCTTGCTGTAATAATTTATTTTCTTTTTCCTTAGCGTCAGAATCATATTTAGCCTGCAATTCAAATAACTTATTTCGACTCTCACCATTATAAATTGAGTCCTTTAAGGAATTATATTTTTTATAATAAGCTAAAGCTTGTTCGGAATTTCCTTTCTTTTCAAAGAGACGGAAAATCTGTAAACAAACTTCTTTCTGATTATCAATTGCTTTATCTTCTTCTGATATTTGCAGACTTTTAAAATAATAATTCAGAGCTGAATTTAATTTTTCTTTACTGAAATCGATATTTCCCAAAGTTTGATACGTTAAACACTGGCCATAACGAGAATTATATTTTTCCATGATTGGCAAAGCCAATTTCGCATAATACAAGGCTGAGTCAAGTTCTTTATTATCATTGTATGCTTCAGCAATGATTGCATATACAAAAGCTGACTGATAATCTTTATTTGCATTTTCAAAAATCATTTTTGCATACATTAGCTCTTTGATAGCTTCATTGTATTTAGATTGCTTCATGTAAATATTGGCTATACCAACCGCAGCAGTTGCTTTGCCCAATTTACTATTAACCATTTCTGCTTGTTGATATGAAAGCTGATAGAATTCTAAGGCTTTTTCATTGTTATTAAGGCCTAAATAAGTGTTTCCAATTAAATCGCTAACCGTTGAAGCTTTTTTGAAATCTTTTAATTGTTCATATATTTTTGATGCCGGAATAAGTGCTTCCAAGGCAAAACCATAAGTACCTTTAGAATTATGATATTCACCCAAGCCACATAATGCAATGGCTTCACCGCGTTTAAAATTTATTTTTTTTGCGAGTTCCAGGTTTTTTTGACCATATTCCTGAACTTCATTTGGATTTGTTGCCTGTAAATACTTTACTAATTCAGAATAATAATAAACTTTTTGGGTGTCAACCTTACAATTGTTAATTAAAGTAAGTAAAGAATCTTTTGTTCTATCCGATTGAGAGAATAGAATAAAGTTGCAAAAAACAAGAACAAGTATGAGTTTTAGTTTAGACAATACCAAACAAAATTAGAATTTTAATCCGATAATACAAACATCATCAATTTGCTCTAAATTCCCTTTCCAATCATCAAAATTTTTACCGAAAAGTTCAGCTTGTTTTGTAAGCGCGAGACCACTTACAGAGTATATGAATTCATTTAATTTTTTATACATAAATTTTTTACCTCTTGGGCCACCAAATTGATCGGCATAACCATCAGTAAATAAATACAATTTGTCTCCTTTTTTAACATCTATCTTTTTAAGAGAGAATTTATCTTCTCTTTCACCATGACCAACAGGCATACGATCAGAATCTAATTCAATTAGTCTTTCATTTGTAACAAGTATTGGAGAATTAAAAGCTGATGAATAAGTGACTTCGTTTGTTGTTTTATTAATACATAAAAGTGTTCCGTCGAATCCATCTTTTTGACCTTCTTTACTGATATTGGTAATTAATTTTTGACGAACATAATTAAATACATCATTCGGTGTAATTAGATTTTTTTCATTGATTGCTTCGTTTAAAAAAGAAATATTTAATAAACTCATAAATGCGCCCGGAACTCCATGTCCTGTACTATCACAAACGGCAAGATAAACCATTTCCTGATTCTCTAATACCCCTTTTTCATTTACAACTGAAACCATTTTTTTTGTAGCCCAATAAAAATCCCCGCTAACAATATCTTTTGGTTTAAAATAAACAAAACTCTCTTTAAATGTATCGTTGAATAAGTTTGTTTCAGTCATTAAGGCCAACTGAATTTTTTTCGCGTATTGAATACTATCTGTTATATCTTTATTTTTCTCTTCGATGATTGCTTTTTGGCGGAACACTTCTTCTGTTCTAACTTTAACCTTTTCTTCTAGATTTTCGTAGAGCGCGGCATTGTCTAATCCAATGGCAACAGAGTTTGCAAGATTCCGAAGAATATTTAATTGGTATTCAGAATAAGCGCCTTTTGAAAAACTCTGCATGGTTATAACACCAATCTTTTTCTCCTTTGAGAACAATGGTATGTATATAATTGACAAAGGAGATTCGCCTGCAATGGGAGCACCTAAATCTTTAATATATTTATTGTATTCAGTGTAGAGGTCATCGATCAAAATTTCTTCTTCATTTTCAAAACACCAAACTGCAAAACGATTTTTATCTTTTAAGAAAAATTCGAAGAAAGGCATTTTCTCTGAACGTTCAATAAAGCCGGGAAACTGAAGGCTTTGTGTTTTTTCATTATACAAACCAATCCCAAAACATTCTGCACTCATTAAATTATTAATATTCTCATACGCCATAGAAACAATAGTTTCTACAGATAAAGATGAAGTGATTACTTTAGAGATCTGAGCGATCAATTTAGTATCGTTGAAATTCTTTTCAAGTTGCTCTTTTTGTTGTGTTACTTCTTTCGTTCGTTCAATTACACGGTGTTCCATATTCTGATACAGAGAAGCATTATCAATTGCTATTGCAACATATACAGCAAGATTTTTTAATATTTGTACATGGTAATCGGTATAAGTATTTCGTTTAAAGCTTTGAACAGTGATTACTCCAACCGGTTTTTCTTTAAGTAAAAGAGGAAGATAAATTATTGATTCAACACTTTGTCCTTTTAATGGCGGAACATAATTAGTTATATAATGTTTAATGTCTTTTAGATAATTATTTATGAGAATCTCTCTGTTATCATAAAAACAAACATTTGTTAAACGGTTCACATCTGCTTTTTCATAAACAATATTTTCAAATTTTTCGTCACCCTCAATGTATACCGGAAAAATTATTTGTTCTTTATCTTTATTGAACACACCTATTCCGAAACCTGTAGCGTCCATCAAATTATTTACATTCGAATAAACTTTCTCAATAATTTCTGCTACGGATAAGGTTGATGTAATATCCTTTCCAATTTGACTTAACAAACGCGTATTCTCATTTGCCTTCTCAATTTCTTCTTTTTGCTTTACAACTTCTTTGGTACGTTCGTTCACCTTTTCTTCCATTGTTTGATAAAGCGACGCATTATCTAATGCGATACCAACCGAAACAGCAATTCCTTTGAGGATATTATATTGATATTCGGAATATACATTTTTATCAAAACTTTGAACGGTAATTACACCAATTAATTTTTCTTTCGCATAAATAGGTAAGTAAATAATAGATGCTGAATCTTTCCCGGAAACAGGCACTTGAATGCCTTTAATATAATTTACATATTCAACAGTATAATCATTGATAAGAATATCTTTTTTTCCCACGAAACATTGCGAAGCTAATCTGTTAGGATCAGAAACAGAATAACCAAAGTCTTCCATCAACTGATCGTTCTCAACAAATCCTTTAAATTCAAGTTCATTGTTTTGCGGGTTATAAATTCCGATTCCAAAACAATCGGCTTTAATAATTTTATTTACGTTTTGATATACTTTAGAAATAATTTTTTCAACCGAAAGTGATGAACTAATATCCTCTGCAATTTGACCAAGCAAACGTGTATTTTCATAGGCAACCTGAATCTCTTCGGTACGTTCGCGAACACGATCTTCCAAATTATTATAAAGTGAAGCGTTATCAATTGCAATTGCAACATATACCGATAAACTTTTTAAGATCTGCAAATGATATTCTTTATATGCATTTGCTTTAAAACTTTGTACTGTAATTACACCAATTTTTTTCTCGTTTTGTGTAATTGGAACATAAATAATTGATTCGGGGTTATCTCCTTCTTTTGCCTGATAATCCTGAACTTTATTACTCTTCACAAACTCTTCACTAAAATGATTAATTATGTAATCATTTTGCGTGGTGTAACACCAAACCGCAGGCCTGTCAATATCCTTGAGACTATAAGTATAAGCCATCAGGCTTTTCTTTTTTTCTATTGTTGATGGAAAAACAATCTCGTTTGATTTTTCGCGATAAATTCCAATTCCAAAACAAGTTGCATCCATCAACGTATTTAAATTTGTATAAACCTTATTGATAATCTCCTGAATAGAAAATGTTGTTGAAATATCTTTTCCGATCTGACTTAAAATACGAGTGTTCTCATATGTTTTTTCAATCTCCTCTTTTTGTAAAACAACTTCGGCTGTACGTTGATTTACTTTATCTTCCATGGTTTCGTAAAGAGCTGCATTGTCAAAAGCAATAGCTGTATAGGATGCCAGGTTTTTTAAAATATCTAAATGATATGCTGTATATGCATTCTTTTTAAAACACTGAACAGTTATAGCACCTAATACTCTTTCGCCAATAAGCATCGGGCATAATAAAAGTGAATCCGGTATTTCACCTACAATCACTTTGGAATTTTTACTATAAGTCTTTGCTTCGTTTCTATAATCATTTATTAAAATCTCTTTTTTGTTTTTTATTACCCAACCGGTAAGACTACCGTCGGGATCAGCCGGCACACTAAATACTTCATAATCCCGAACACCTTTTTCGATTTCAAATTTATATTCTACTGTATCACTTTCAGGATGATAAATACGCACACTGAAAACTTCGGCATGCATTAATCTATTAATGTATTTATGTAGTCTTTCAAAAATATCTTCAAAATTTAAAGTAGAAGTAATCTCCTGACCAATTTCACTCAGTAAACGATTGTTTTGATATGCTGTATTAATTTCATCCGTACGTTCTTTTACTCTTTCTTCCAAACCATTATATAAGCCTGCATTATCTATAGCAATTGCAACATAAACCGCTAAGTTCCTTAACATTTCTACATCGTAATAACCATAAGCATTTTTATTAAAACTTTGTACGGTAATTACTCCCAATACTTTCTCTTTTAAAATAAGTGGTAAATAAATAATGGATTCAACTACTTTTCCTTGCAATGGTGGTTGAACGTAACCAACGTATTTTGCAATCTCATTTTTAAAATCATTAATAACGATATCACTTTTATTATTGAAACAAATACTTGCCAATTTATCCGGTTCATCAGCACTATAGCCAACATCATCAAACTTATCATCACCTTCTATATACAAAGGAAATTCAATTCGATGCGTTTCCTTTTTGTAAACACCAATACCAAATCCTGCCGCATCCATCAAATTATTTACATTAGCATAAACATTTTGTACGATGTCCTTAAGAGAAAGGATTGACGTAATATCATTTCCTATTTTACTTAATAATTTTGTGTTCTGATATGTTTTTTCAACCTCTTCTTTTTTCTGAACTAATTCTAAAGTTCGCTCATTCACTTTTTCTTCCATCACCTCAAACTGGTTCGCATTTTCGAGTGCGATGGCAGTATAAGTTGCGAGTGTTTTAATGATATCGAGATGATAATCGGTATAAGCATTTCGCATGAAACTTTGTACAGAAATACAACCTAAAACTTTTTCTCCAATTAAAATCGGATAGAAAATTAAAGAGTGCGGCATATCGCCAGTTACTACACGAATGCGTTGCGTATACTTTTGATATTCCTTTTCATTATCATTAATAAATATTTCTTTGCGATTTAATACACACCAAACAGAATAGTTATCGATATCTGACATTGGAACTTCCATCACTTCATTCCGCTTTCCTTTTTCTATTCCATATTTATATTCGATTACGTTCTTTTTTGGATTATACAAACGCACACCAAAAAAACCTGCATCCATTAATCCGGATACGTATGAATTAAGTTTAGCAAAAATTTCTTCGAAGTTCAATGAAGATGTAATTTGTTGACCTAACTCACTCAACAATTTACTGTTTTGGTATGCCGTCTTTATTTCTTCTGTTCTTTCAACAACACGCTCTTCTAAATTGGCATATAAATTTGCATTTTCTAAAGCGATAGCAACATATACCGCCAAATTTTTTACGATTTGTAAATGGTAATTTGTGTAAGCGTTTGCACTAAAACTTTGAACAGTTAAAACACCTAGTTTTTTATTTTTATGCGTTACAGGTACGTAAATAATAGATTCAGTATTTTCACCGGCAACAGGTTTTTGTTTAATCGTACCAGCTTTTATCAGTTCGTCGCTGAAATTATTTGCCCAATAATCTATTTGTGATTCAAAACATTTAACAGCCGGACGTTGTTTGTTTTCTAAAGTGTATGAATGCGGTGGTAATTTTCTTCCCTTTTCAATCGAAGCAGGAAATGTTAATCCATCATTTTCTAAATTATAAATACCAATACCAAATACCGATGCATCCATTAATGTATTGAGATTGGCATAAACTTTATCAATAATTTCGTCAACAGATAATGTAGATGTAATATCATTACCAATTGTTCCTAATAATTGTGTGTTATGATATGTTCTTTCAACTTCTTCTTTTTGTTTTACAACTTCCAAAGTTCTCTCTTTCACCTTTTCTTCCATCACTTCAAAAACATTCGCATTCTCTATCGCAATAGCCGTGTAAGTGGCTAAAGTTTTTAAAATGTCGAGGTGATAATCGGTATAAGCATATTTCAAAAAACTTTGAACGGTGATACAACCAAGTATTTTTTCTCCAATTACAATAGGGAAAAATATCATCGAGTGTGGCATGTCACCACTTACTACGCGAATTTGCGTAGTATATTTTGCGTATTCCGTTTCCAGATCATTAATAAATATTTCCTTTTTTCTTAGAATACATAATACCGAATAATTTTCCATATCAGTCATTGGAATTTCGATGACCTTTGTGCTTCTTACTCCTTTTTCGATACCGTATTTATATTCAATACTATTCTTTTTTGGATTATAGATCCGAACACCAAAAGATCCTGCATCCATTAAATTGGAGATACAATTGTAAAGCTTATCAAATATTTCTTCGAAATTAAGTGTGGTGGTAATTTGTTGACCCAGCTCACTTATACGTTTATTATTTTGGTACGCTTTTTCAACTTCCTCCTTTTTTGAAATAACCTCAACCGTTCTTTCTTCAATCTTTCTTTCCTGCTCTTGATATAAACTTGCGTTTTCTAAAGCAATTGCAGTATAGGATGCCAGGTTTCTGAGAATATTTACATGATATGGACTATATGCATTCGTATTAAAACTCTGAACGGTTATAACACCAACTGTTTTTCCTTTTACTGTAAGAGGTAAATAAATAATAGAGAGCGCTTTTTTTCCGAATGTAGGAATAAGAGACTTCGCAAAATATTTATCGATTTCATTATCAAAATCATTAATAATAATTTCTCTCGCTCCTTTAAAGCACATGATCGATAATTTTTCTTTATCGTCGATGTTGTAAACAATATTGTTGAATTTTTCTCCACCCTCAATAAATAAAGGGAAAATTATTTGTTGCGCTTCTTCATGAAACAATCCAATGCCAAAACCCGCCGCATCCATTAAACCATTTACTTGTCCATACACAGTTTCAACAATATCAGCAACATTTAATTGTGAAATGATCTTCTGACCAATCTCACTCATTAAAACCAAATTGTTAGAATAATTTTCTAATTCTTTTGTTCGTTCTTCTAATAAAGTTCGTTCTGTCTGCGATTGCAAAACTTTATTTTGCAGCTCAAAACTCTTTGAAAGTTGAGCGTTTTTGTGATTACGCACATCTTCTTTAGCTTGATAAAATATTTTATGATAATATAAAGCTTCATTTATATTATTTTCCTTTTCAAATAAATCTGCTAATTTCTCACTTGATTGATATATACCTTCTTTAGAGCCAACCTGAGTTGCAATTGAATAAGCTTCTTTTAAATACTTAATTGCATTTGGAATTTCTTTTTTCTGAATATACAAATTACCAATGTTGGTCAAAGTAGCAACTTCTCCAAATTTAAAGCCAATCTCTTTTCTTATGCTTAAACATTTATGAAAATACTCTAACGCTTTATCAAACTCTTTTAAAGCAGTGTAATTATTTCCTAAGCCATTTATCGCGTAAGCTTGATCTTGTAAACTCCCGATTTCTTTAGCATGAGTTAAACATTTATCATAATATTCTAAAGATTTACGATAATCTCCAAGACTTAAATAACTTTCTGCTATGCTATCCTGAACACTTATTAAACTTTCCTTTATTTCATTTTTCAAACAATATTTCTCACTTAGTAATAGTGATTCCAAAGCCTTATCGTATTGTTCAATTGCGCAATAAACAGCGCCTATTCCATTCAATGAACTGGCCATGCCCGGTTCATTTTTTATATCGGAATTAATATCAAAACTAGTTTTATAAAATTTTATAGCCGTATCATAATCTGATAAAAAATAAAAATTGGTGCCGAGATTTACATATACGGCAGCTTCATTTATTTTGTCTTTTAATATTTTAAAAAGGGCAATTGCTTCAAATGAATATTGAGCACCTTTTTCATTCTCAGATTTCCAAATATAGCAGGCTCCAATTGTTTTTTTTGCTAAAGCAATTCCGGCAGAGTAATTTAAGTCAATAGATTTTTGAAGTGCAAGATTTGCCAACTCCAATGCTTTTATATCATCTTTACGATTAATGCTCCAAGCCTCTTTATTGAGCTCATCAATTTCTGATAAAGAATTATTTGTGACTGTGCTTTGCATTTAACACAACAAGATAAGAATATTTTCTTTCATTTCTTAATTCTAAAACATTGTAACTCATTGGTTTTTAAAAGGTTGATTTGGTAATTTTCAAAACCCTTTTCTAACGAAATACAATTAGTCAACTTATAAAATTTGTTGGATCAAAAATAAAAGAGGCCGTCAAAACAGACAGCCTCTCAATAAAATATAATTAATGCTTTTTAATTTAAGCTTCAACCGCTTCGTTCATATATGCTTCAATTGGTGCACATGAACAAACTAAATTCCGATCGCCGAATGCATTATCAACTCTTGCAACACTTGGCCAAAATTTATTAGTCTTCACCCACTTCAAAGGATACACGGCCTTTTCGCGACCATATGGTTTATCGTAAGTATCAGAAATAATTAATTTCGCAGTATGTGGTGCATTTTTAATAACGTTATTTATTTTATCTGCTTTACCATCTACTATCTCTTGAATTTCTTTTCTGATGTTGATCATGGCTTCACAAAAACGATCAAGTTCTTCTTTGCATTCACTTTCTGTTGGCTCTATCATTAGTGTGTCATGAACCGGAAAAGAAACTGTAGGTGCGTGAAAGCCATAGTCCATCAAACGTTTCGCGATATCGCCAACTTCAACACCACTTATTGTTTTGAGATTATTACAATCTAAAATCATCTCATGGGCACAACGATCATTAGTACCGGTGTATAAAATTTTGTAATGATCTTTTAATATTTCTTTCATGTAGTTCGCATTCAAAATTGCAATTTCAGTAGCAGCTTTCACGCCATCACTACCCAACATTTTTACATAACCATAACTGATTAATAAAATTAAAGCGCTACCATAAGGCGCAGAACTTACTGCGTGGATTCCTTTTTCACTTCCGGTATTTACAATTGTATGAGAAGGTAAATAAGGAACTAGTTTTTCAACTACGCCAATTGGTCCCATGCCCGGACCACCACCCCCATGCGGAATTGCGAATGTTTTATGTAAATTTAAATGGCAAACATCTGCGCCAATATTTCCCGGTGACGTTAAACCAACTTGTGCATTCATATTTGCACCATCCATATAAACCAAGCCACCGTTATCGTGAATTATTTTTGTGATCTCAGTAATGCCTTCTTCGTAAACACCATGTGTACTTGGATACGTGATCATGATGCAACTCAATTTATCTTTATGTAATTCTGCCTTTGTTTTTAAATCAGCAATATCTACATTTCCTTTATCATCACATTTTACAATAATAATATTCATTCCAGCCATAGCAGCGCTCGCAGGATTTGTACCGTGGGCAGATTGCGGAATTAAAGCAACGTTGCGATGTGCACCGTTGTTTGCAATATGATATTGACGAATAACCATCAAGCCTGCGTATTCGCCTTGTGCGCCAGAATTTGGTTGGAAACTCATTTTTGCAAAACCGGTGATGTTACTTAAATCTTTATCTAAAGTTTGAATTAATTCTGCATAACCGGCTGCTTGATTCAATGGAACAAATGGATGAATGTTTGCAAATTCAGGCCATGTTAACGCTAACAATTCTGAAGCTGCATTTAGTTTCATTGTACAAGAACCTAATGAAATCATAGAGTGTACTAATGATAAATCTTTATTTTCTAAACGTTTGATATAACGCATCATTTCACTTTCGCTGTGATATGAATTGAAAGTTGGATGAGTAAGGAATTTCGAAGTACGATTGACGATTGACGAATGGATGAGTTTAGAAGTGTTAACTGAACTGATAGCTTTTGCACCAAATACAGAAAGAATATCGTTGATGTCTTCGATCTCAACTGTTTGATCTAATGAAATGGCGACATGTTTATCATCTACTTTACGGAAATTAATTTCTTTTGCTTCAGCTGCAGAAATTATTTTATTTGCGTCACATGCAACAACTATTGTATCAAAATATAATTTAGTGTTTACAGTTAAGCCTGCTTTTTTTAATTCTTCTGCAATTGTGTTTGTTGCATTGTGAACTCCTTGTGCAATTGCTTTAATTCCTTCTGAGCCATGATACACTGCATACATGCTCGCCATAATAGCCAACAATGCTTGTGCCGTACAAATATTTGATGTCGCTTTATCGCGTTTAATATGTTGCTCACGTGTTTGCAATGCCATACGCAATGCCTGGTTGCCTTCTGCATCCACACTCACTCCAATAATACGTCCAGGGATTAATCTTTTATAGTCTTCTTTGCAAGTAAAAAATGCAGCATGCGGACCACCGTAACCTAATGGAACTCCAAAACGTTGAGAGTTTCCATAAACTACATCTGCTCCCCACTCGCCAGGAGGAGTAAGTAATGCCAATGCTAAAAGGTCGGAGCCAACTGCAACTTGTATTTCTAGTGCTTTACATTTTTCAATGTATTTACTATAATCAACTGCTTCACCATTGATATCAGGATATTGAATAATAGAACCAAAAAAAGATGCATCTAAATTTGTTGTATTGATATCACCAATTACTACTTCTATTCCAACAGGATTAGAACGCGTTTTAATTACATCAATTACTTGCGGAAATAATGTATTACCTACAAATAATTTATTCGCATTTGCTTTTTGTTTTTCTCTACTTCTGTTATTATGAAACATAAAAACCGCTTCAGCAGCAGCAGTTGCTTCATCTAACAAACTCGCATTTGCAATTGGCATCGCTGTTAAATCCATTACCATTGTTTGAAAATTCAAGATGGCTTCTAAACGACCTTGTGAAATTTCCGCTTGATAAGGTGTATAAGCTGTGTACCAGCCCGGATTTTCTAAAACGTTACGTTGAATTACAGCCGGTAAAATATTATTGTAATAACCTAAACCAATATAACTACGAAATACTTTATTCTTTTTTCCCAACGCACGCAAATGTTTTTGGTATTGAAATTCACTTAATGCAGCACCAACTTTTAAGGGTTCTTTTAAACGGATATTTGCTGGAACAGTTTGATTAATTAATTCATCAATACTTGAAACACCAATTTTTTTAAGCATTTCTTTTACTTCGTGTTCACGCGGACCATTGTGGCGAGAAACAAATTTATCTGTAGTCATTCTGGAAAATTTAAAATTGAGGTACAAATATAAGGATTTTCAAGGGTTTTTGAAAGGAAAAACGGTTGAAAAGTGGTTGATAATTCGATGTTTTTGGATGATGTTATTTCTAAGATGATGCGTCACCCTGAGCGGAGTCGAAGGGTAGACATTAGATCCCAATTAGGCATTTTTTTCTGTCACTTTTTTCTTAGTCAAAAAAGTAACCAAAAAGACAAGACAAAACGATGCTTCCACGCGCTCTATAAATTTGTAAGACTCGTTTTTGAAATTAGCTAAAGCCCTTTCCAACTCGTCTAACAAATTTATATTCACCCGACTCACCCTCGCCGTTTTGCCCGGCCAGCGCACATTCGGCTCCGAAATAAAGATTGTGCTAAAATAAAGAAGTTGTTTCGATTTTATTACTAATCTTAAAGTTTATCTTTGGGGTATCACAATTTGTGATACCACCTTAGTTATCCTATCTGCCTGCCTTGTAACCAATTCGTTTTCGTGGCAATTCATCTTCCTTTTTTTGAGTTAACTCTTCAAGATATTGAAAAACTAATTCAATGTTTTTGGAATTATTTTCAGTTCGTTTCTCCAGTTTTTCAAAACTTTTTCTTAGCTCTGCATTTTCATTTAACATTTTTCTCAATCGTACAAATACTTCAATGATGCGAATACTCATTTGTCTTGCAATCCCGCTTCTTAAAACATTTGAAAGTTGCAAAACTCCATATTCACTGAAAACCATTGGTAAATAACGCGCTCCGCCTCTTCCTACCTTTGAGGTCACAGTTTGTGACCTCAAAGATTCATACTCTACTTCTGTTAATTCAAACATAAAGTGATCAGGGAATAATTCAATATTCCTTTTAACTGATTGCTTTAAAACTTTGGTTTGTGCCTGATAGAGTAAGGCCAAATCGCTATCCAACATAACTTTTTGTCCTCTTATTAAATAAATTTTATTTATGAGAACTTCATCTGTTACAATTACTGATTTCGATTTTGTTACCATTACTGATTAGATTTTCAGCAAATGTATAATTACAAACTCTTATTGATTGCTACAGTTTATAGCTTTATTGAGAAATTATTGAAAGGTTATTCTACAACAATTTATCCAAAACTTAATAAAATCCATTCTCGATTGAAAGTGAATAATTATTTTCCACCCAATCTAAAGCCCAAAGTTTGTTTGTTTTCAGAAGCAGAAATTTCTAAATGTTTAACATCATCAAAATTTAGTGTTGCTAATTCTTCGGGAGTGCGCTTAGATGCTTCCATGCCGGCCAAACGTAAATTTTGTTTTTTTACTACTTCGCCAACCATTTGTCGAACGCTACGTGCGTTTCCAAAATGTTTATCACGTTTATCGTAAATGCCGGTTAAATAACTCATAATATGTTCTTGAGCAGCCGGTGATGGTTTTAGTCCTTCCTGATTCAATAAATTTGTTGCAATGTTATATAGTTGTTCCGGTGTATAATCTTCAAACAAAAATGTTTTATCAAAGCGCGATTTAAAACCCGGATTGCTTTCTATAAACTGAAACATATTTTGAGGATAACCCGCAACAATAACTCCAAATTTTCCACGCATATCTTCCATACGTTTTAAAATTATTTGTATTGCTTCTTGTCCAAAATCATTTGAACCCGAACCATTCGACAATGCATATGCTTCATCAATAAATAAAATCCCGCCCATGGCTTCATCAATTTTAGCAGCCGTTTTTTGTGCCGTTTGTCCAACATAACCTGCAATCAATCCTTCACGATCAACTTCTACACAATGCCCACGTTCCAATACTCCCAAAGCTTTATAAATTTTTGCCATGATACGAGCAACTGTTGTTTTTCCTGTTCCGGGATTTCCGGTAAATACAGTATGCAAAGAAAATTTATTCACCACATCTTTTCCGGTCTCATTATAAAAGCGAATCAATTTCACCATTTCGTTGATGTCATCTTTCACTTTATCCATTCCAACCAAAGCATTCAATTCACCCAAAGCAACTTGCAATTCTTTGTCGTTGATCACCAATTTTAATTTCTTCTTTTGCTCTGATAAAAAAACAATTCTGAGATCTTCTAAAGTTATAGTTGAAAGTTCTTCATTTGATAAAGCATTTAAGTCAGGCAATTTCATCAGACGTAAACCCATATCCATTTTTGCTTCATCAACAATCGCATTTACAAAACGAGCATTGCCAAAACTTTCATCCCGTTTACGATATGCTTCAGTTAATTGTTCTTTTAAATAATCATCTGCTTGCGCGCTAAAAGAAACTTCTCTGTTTTTTGCAGAGTATAAAGCAATCTGATAAAGATCTTCCGGCATATAATCCTCAAAATGGAAATATTGTTTGAATCGCGATTTTAGTCCCGGATTGCTTTCAATAAAAGTTTTCATTTCTTTAGGGTAGCCGGCTCCAATAATGGCAATATCTCCAGGGCCATCGCTCATCTCCTTCAATAAAGTTTCAATTACCTCTTTACCAAAATCTTTACTGTCATCATCATTACGCGCTAAGGAATATGCTTCATCAATAAATAAAATTCCACCTCTTGCACTGTCAATTGCTTTTTTAGTTTTGGGTGCAGTTTGTCCAATGTATTCACCAACCAAAGAAGCGCGATCAACCTCAACTACGTGTCCTTTTGAAAGCAAACCCATTTTTTGGTAGATCTTCCCGAGCATTTTTACCACTGTAGTTTTTCCCGTTCCCGGATTTCCGGTAAAAATACTGTGAAGAGAAACTTTCTCTGAATCTTCAAAACCTTTTTCACGACGAACTTTCGTGAAATTTAAATAGGTAATATTTTCACGAATAGATTTTTTTACATTTTCTAAACCGATGAGTCCATCCAATTCAACCAATAATTCATCTAATGTTTTTGTATCGGTATTATCTATTACATTTTTCTTAGGATCAGTTCCTGCATTACCAACAGCTAATGTTTGTTCAATTGTTTTAATTAATTCTAATTCGCCTTCCACTTCTTCATCAGCACAATTAAAACTAACTGCACCAACAAGTACATCATTAAAAACAACTTCCAACGTATATTTATCGTCTATCCAGGTTCCACCTTCTTCTGTTCCCCAACCGCGTTCAATATAATAGCTAAAATCTTGGCGGTTATCTCCCATATAAGCTGAGTGCAGGATTGAAGCTTTGGGTTGACCAGCATCATCAAAATAATTTAAATAAAATTCGTATTGATAATCTTTTGGAGTAATATTTTTAAATTTTATCTCTGTCCAAATATAACGTGTCGTTTTTTTATTGAAAGTTTTAATGTACTTGCGATTCCTTTGTTGCCAACCGTTTACATCACCTTCATATAATTTAATGTGTTCAATTACAAAATAAGGATTGTTTTGATTTGTTACTTTTCCAACTTCATTAATGTGAAATAATTTTTCGCCAATTAAAACGCCATCAATAAATGCTTGCCATTTGTAAGTACCTTTATTCCAATATTGGCCCGCTGTTGCATTTCCCCAGCCATCCCGGAAATAAAAAATATTTTCTTCTTTACTTACCTTAATTTGTTCTTCCAAACTGCAATGTTCTTTTGTACCTTTTTCATCAACTGCTTTCAAAGTTAGTTTAGCTGTCCAATCTTCTTCATCAAATAATTTATTGAAGATCGCAACTTCGCAACGCACATAATCCACTTCATCTTTATCAAAACTGCTGCGGTAACGTTTGGCAGAATTCGCCATCCACTCGTTACTTGCAAATGTATTTAGTCCTTTGAGTTTAAATCGTTTTTCCATGCTTTAAAAATAATACTATGAAACAAAATATTAAGGTATTTAAAAAATTAATATGTTTCTAATTAATTTATTTACTTTAGCGCCCTACAAAATTAACAAATGAAAGAATTACAAAACATCTTATTTATTGACATTGAAACAGTACCGCAAACATATAAATACAGCGATCTGAAAACAGCAACCAAACAATTGTGGGACACAAAATGGCAATACAGTAAAGATGTTTCGGCAGAACAGCACTATTCCAAATCAGGAATTTTTGCTGAGTTTGCTAAAGTAATAACCATTGGTTTAGGTTATTATCACGAAAATACATTCAGAGTAAAATGCATTTCGGGAGATAATGAAAAAGAAATTTTAATAGAATTTGCTGAGCTTTTAGAAAAACATTTTAGCAAAGCAGAGCATAAATTATGCGCACATAATGGTAAAGAATTTGATTACCCATTTTTATGTCGCCGTTTTTTAATTAACGGATTAATTTTACCGAAAATTTTACGCATTCAAGGCATGAAACCCTGGGAAGTAAAACATTTGGACACTATGGAATTATGGAAATTTGGTGATATTAAAAACTATACATCGTTGAATTTGTTAGCTCATATTTTTGGAATCCCTTCTCCAAAAGATGATATGGATGGTAGTATGGTGAGCAAAGTGTATTATGAAGATAAAAATCTGGAAAAAATAAATACATACTGTTTGAAAGATGTAATTACTCTTGCACGAGTGTATGGCAGATTTGTTGGTGCGGCAGAGTTGAAGGAGGAAAATATTGCATATATATAAGATTCAAGAATAATGACGGCAAGATACATGACCTGAGTTTTTCATGCTTCCTGTTATCATCGTTCATGTTTCTTTTCAAAAAAAATTATGATCTGGTTCAAATCATACATATTAGAAGATATAAAAGTGATGCAGAAAAATACGCTTGCTAATCATTTGGGTATTGAATATATTGAATTAGGAAAAGATCATCTCTCAGCAACTTTACCGGTGGACAATAGAACGCGTCAGCCTTTTGGTATTTGTCATGGTGGCGCGTTTG
>Ga0206968_10030_pt1 | contig 37975 bp, 36 predicted proteins | sample Alteio_BWOrgHeat_22_FD_153254 | JGI IMG/M metagenome (GOLD analysis project Ga0206968, IMG submission 153254) | Enriched cells from forest soil in Barre Woods Harvard Forest LTER site, Petersham, Massachusetts, United States -... | ecosystem: Environmental > Terrestrial > Soil > Temperate forest >... | reverse complement strand
TGAAACAATTTATGCAAACCTAGTTGCAAAACATATTCAATCAAATCATCATGAATTCAAATTAAGTAATTCCGATTTTCTGGAAAATATTCACCCTTTTTTAAATAGTGTTGATGAACCATTTGCTGATTCTTCCGCCCTCAATTTTTATATACTTAGCAAATACACAAAAGAATATGTAAAGGTTGCTTTAAGTGGTGATGGAGCAGATGAATTGTTTAAAGGTTATCATAAACACAAAGCACTCAATTTATCTATGAGTGTTTCAAATAAATTATTTACGAAAGCACTTTATCCCATTAGTTCTGTTTTTCCGAAATCACGACAAGGTTTTTTACAAAATAAATTCAGACAATTTAATAAATTCAAAGAGCTGATTGACTTAACGGAAAAAGAAAAACAGAAATTTCTAGCACAAATATCGTCTGAAAAGGAAGTTTTATCGTTACTCAAACCAAAAATAAATTCAGATTATTTTAATAACCTTTTTAAATCGAATAAATTATATTCCTCGTTTGATTTATCTGATTCTTTTGATTTGCAAACTGTTTTGAAAGATGATATGCTGGTAAAGGTAGATAGATATAGCATGCGGCATGGAATTGAAATAAGAAATCCATTTTTAGATTACAGAATAGTTGAATTTGCTTTAAATTTAGATCGGGGTCAAAAAATAAATTCTGAACAACAAAAAATTATTTTAAAAACGAAATTTGCAAAACTATTACCAAAAGAAATTCTCAATCGAAACAAAAAAGGATTTGAATTGCCTCTTTGGAAATGGTTAAATAATGAATTGAAATTAGAAATAAACGATCATTGGCTGAGCAAAAATTTGATTGAAGAACAGGCGATTTTTAATTATCCTGAAATTGAAAAATTAAAATTAAAATTGTTTTCTAAAAACCCGGAAGATAGCGCGGCAAAGGTTTGGGCTTTGATTGTTTTTCAAAATTGGTATTTACAAAATAAGAATTATATCGCTTAGATGCCTAAAATATTACGGATCATAAACAGATTTAATTTAGGTGGCATTACCTACAATGTAAGCTATCTTACAAAATATTTACCTAGTGAATATGAAACTTTATTGATAGGTGGTCCGGAAGAAGAAGGTGAAAGTTCCTCCTTACATATTACTGACTCTCTTGGACTAAAACCTTTAATTTTAAAAGAACTAAATAGAAATGTCAATCCGATAAAAGACTATCGTTCCTACAAAGAAATAAAAAAAATTATCCAAGAATTTAAACCGGATATTGTGCATACACATGCCAGTAAGGCCGGTGCTATTGGTCGTTTAGCAGCCATTTCATGTAAAGTTCCAATTATAATTCACACCTTTCACGGACATGTTTTTCATAGTTATTTTGGGAAATTGAAAACTTATTTTTATAAAAGTATAGAGCGTTATTTGGCAAAAAAAAGTACTGCAATTATTGCAATAAGCGCAATACAAAAACAAGAGTTAGTTGAAAAATTCAAAATTTCCAGTGCCGATCAAACATATATTATTCCTTTAGGATTTGATTTGGAAAGATTTAATCAGAATGTGATAGAGAAGCGTCAAAAATTCAGGCAGACATACAAAATCAAACAAGATGAAATTGCAATTGCTATTATTGGAAGACTAGCTCCGATTAAAAACCATGAATTATTTATTGATGCGATTATTTACACTGCAACAAAAACGTCAAAAAAAATAAAAGCATTCATAGTTGGGGATGGTGAAACAAAACAACAATTGATAAATTACATAAAAAGCAAAAATTGTGAATATAGCTTTAATACAGAAAAAGAAACCTTGTTTAATTTCATTGGTTGGCAAAAAGAAATAGATATGGTTTTAAATGGAATTGATATTATTGCACTATCATCTAAAAACGAAGGAACTCCTGTGAGCTTAATTGAAGCTCAGGCAGCGGGCAAATTTATGGTTACCACAAATGTTGGAGGAATAAAAGATATTTTGAAACCTGGCTGCGGTTTCATTACAGAAACTGATAAAGAATTCTGCGAAAAATTATTAGAATCTGTCAGTAGCCATAATGAACTTATGATTCAAGCGGAAAAAGGTATTGTTTTTGCTCAAGATAGATTTAGTTATAAACGTTTAGTAAAAGATATAGATGAACTCTACAAAACGCTAATGAAAAAACAACCTTGAAAACAGGACCATTTTGAACAATTGGGACCTTGTGGGTTTTTAAAAAAATACGTACTTTGCAAGCACTTTAATTAGCCTTTTAATAAAATAAATATGAGATCAATTGAATTCAGAGAAGCATTACGCGAAGCCATGAGTGAGGAAATGCGCCGTGATGATAAAATATTTTTGATGGGTGAAGAGGTTGCAGAATATAACGGAGCTTACAAGGTGAGTAAAGGGATGTTAGCTGAATTTGGTGAAAAAAGAGTAATTGATACACCTATTGCAGAATTAGGTTTTGCAGGAATTGGTGTTGGTGCAGCTTCAAATGGTTTAAGGCCAATAATTGAATTTATGACATTTAATTTTAGTTTGGTTGCTATTGATCAAATTATTAACAGCGCTGCTAAAATGTATAGTATGAGTGGTGGTCAATATAATGTACCTATAGTGTTTAGAGGACCAACGGCAAGTGCTGGCATGTTAAGTTCGCAACACTCACAAGCATTTGAAAATTGGTTTGCTAATTGTCCTGGTTTAAAAGTAATTGTTCCAAGTAATCCATATGACGCAAAGGGTTTATTAAAAAGTGCTATTCGCGATAATGATCCGGTAATCTTCATGGAAAGTGAACAAATGTATGGTGATAAGGGAGAGGTTCCTGAAGAAGAATATATTATTCCTATTGGTCTTGCAGATATTAAGAAACCAGGATCAGACGTGACTATTGTAACTTTTGGAAAGATCTTAAAAATAGCAATGGCAGCCGCATTAGAATTGGAAAAAGAAGGCATTAGTGCAGAAGTTATAGATTTAAGAACGGTTAGACCAATTGATTACCATACGGTTATTGAGTCGGTTAAAAAAACCAATCGCCTTGTTATTGTTGAAGAAGCTTGGCCTTTGGCTAGCATCTCAAGTGAAATTACATTTAAAGTGCAAAAAGACGCGTTTGATTATTTGGATGCACCTATATTACGCATAACAACTGCCGATACACCTCTTCCATACGCTCCAACTTTAATTGAAGCAAGTTTACCAAATGTAACCCGTACTGTTAAAGCCGTTAAGGAGGTTATGTATAAAAAAGCATAAGAATCCAATAATTCCTGATTTTAACCAAAAAGATCATTGAAAACCTTAAATTTAAAAGGATTTTGTTTGTTTGATAAACAAATAATTGTACCTTTGATTTCATAATAATAATTAACAAAATAGTAAAATGAAAAAAGGCACAGTGAAGTTTTTTAATGAAACTAAAGGCTTCGGATTTATTAAAGAAGATGGTGGACAAGAAATATTTGTTCACGCTACCGGTTTAATCGACAAAGTTAAAGAAAACGACGAAGTTGTATTTGAAACGCAGGAAGGCAAAAAAGGAATTAACGCAGTAAACGTAAAATTAGCATAATATATAATATTAAGATTTAATTTTTCTAGAGTCAATTCCAAAAGATCCGGTGAAAGCCGGATTTTTTTATTGAATAAACTTTAGAAGATTCTAATTAAGTTTGGAAGGAACAATTAAATCAAATTGAGGTATTACAGCCTTAAAGGTTAATTCATCAACCACTCTTTTCATATTGTAATAACCCTTCATATAACCCATATCTGTTATTAAATTACAGCCACTGTTATATTCATACTTTTCGCCTGGTTCAATTATCGGGGTTTCACCTATAACACCTTCACCCTCTACTGCTCTCTTTTCACCATTGCTGTCAAAAATATCCCAATGACGACTCAGTAATTGAACAGCATAGTTTCCTTTATTTTCAATAGTAATGAAGTAAACAAAGAAATAATGGTTTTCCTTAGGTATACTGTGTTCAGATAAATAATTTGAACGAACAGATATTTCAATATTTTCTGTTGAAACCTTAAGCATTTGATTGTAAATTTACATCAGATATGGTATTTTACAAAATATTTAACTTACTGATTATCAACAATTAAAAATTAGAATAATCTCTTCGTTTTTGAGCTGTTATTCTCATAAAACAGCTATATTTGTAGCCCGTTTTGAATAAGGGTTAAATCGGAATAAATCAATTATGTAAAACCCCTCAAATTTTCCCTTATAAAATTTGATACAATTAATTTAAAAATGTCAGACAAAGCCTTAGTAGGTAATCCCGATTTCGATTGGAATTCGATTGGAAAAAAACAAAACAATTACGGTGAAGAAGAAAGAGTAAGACTCGATGAACTTTATGGTAAATCATTAAGCACCATTTCAGATCTTCAAATTCTTGAAGGTGTTGTAGTAGCAAAAAATAACCGAGAAGTTGTAGTAAATATTAATTATAAATCAGATGGCGTAGTTCCTTTATCAGAATTCCGTTATAATCCTGATCTTAAAATTGGAGATAAAATTGAAGTATTTGTTGAGACTGCTGAAGATCCAAACGGACAATTAGTATTATCTCACAAAAAAGCTCGTGCTAATAAAAGTTGGGATCGTGTTAACGAATCTCTTAATAATGATGAAATCATTAAAGGCTTTGTTAAATGCAGAACTAAAGGTGGTTTAATTGTTGATGTATTTGGTATTGAAGCGTTTTTACCAGGTTCACAAATTGATGTAAAACCAATTCGTGATTACGATATTTACGTTGGTAAAACAATGGAATTCAAAGTTGTAAAAATCAACAATGAATATAAAAACGTAGTTGTTTCTCATAAAGCTTTAATTGAAGCTGAAATTGAAAACCAAAAACGTGATATCATTTCTAAATTAGAAAAAGGTCAGGTTTTAGAAGGAACCGTGAAGAACATAACTTCTTATGGTGTGTTTGTTGATTTAGGTGGTGTTGATGGATTAATTCACATTACTGATTTATCTTGGGGACGTATCAATCATCCTGAAGAGATCGTTAAATTAGATCAACAAATTCAAGTTGTTATTCTGGAGTTTGATGATGATAAAAAACGTATTGCTCTTGGTTTAAAACAATTAACACCTCACCCTTGGGAAGCTTTAAATCCTGAATTAAAAATTGGAGATAAAGTTAAAGGTAAAGTTGTTGTAATTAATGATTACGGTGCATTTATTGAAATTGCACCAGGTGTTGAAGGTTTAATTCACGTAAGTGAAATGAGCTGGAGTCAGCATTTAAGAAGTGCTCAAGAGTTTGTAAAAATCGGTGATGAAGTTGATGCTATCATTTTAACTTTAGATAGAGAAGAACGCAAAATGAGCCTTGGTATGAAACAATTAACTCCTGATCCATGGAATATGATTATGGAGAAATACTCCAAAGGTTCTAGACACAGCGGCACGGTTCGCAACTTCACTAATTTTGGTGTTTTTGTTGAATTGGAAGAAGGTGTTGATGGTTTAGTGCATATTTCTGATCTTTCTTGGAGTAAGAAAATTAAACATCCAAGTGAGTTTTGCAAAGTAGGTGAAAAATTAGATGTTGTGGTTTTAGAAATTGATGGCGAAAATCGTCGTTTAAGCCTAGGACATAAACAATTAGAAGAAAACCCTTGGGATGTATTTGAAACTGTATTTACAATTGATTCTGTTCATCAAGGAACTGTTTTAAATGTAAATGATAAAGGAGCAACTATTGGTTTAACTTATGGTGTAGAAGGTTTTTGCCCAGCTCGTCATTTAGTTAAAGCTGATGGAACCAGTTTAAAATCTGAAGAAGTTGCAGATTTCAAAGTTATTGAATTCAGTAAAGATGCTAAACGTATTGTTGTTTCTCATGCTCGTTTACATGAAGAAGTAAAAGAAGAAGCGAAGAAAGTAGATAGAACAAACAAAAAAGCTGAATCTGACGACACTAAGAAAGCAGTTAAAAAGATGAAAGATAATGTTGAAAAAACCACTTTAGGTGATATTTCTGCATTAAGTGATCTGAAAAATAAAATGGACGGTAAATAATCCGTTAAACGATAATCCCCGCACTACGAGTTAGTATAGGGCAACTAAAAACCTCGCCAAGGTTTTTGGTTTTTTGAGAGCCAAAACCCCGTTAATAGCGGGGTTTTTGGTTTAATATAACTAAGTTAGTATTTGATTTATAGGGCGTGTTTGTCGAGTCAAAATTGGTTTAAAATACACAACGCAATAATTTATAAAAGCTAGCGTTATAAATTAAACTAACACATAAAAACACATCAAGAGCGCCTATGCAAAAAATCTTTACTCTCGCATTAGATACATTAAATTTTAAAAAAGAAGAAAGCGAATTAAATGAGCTTTCATTTAATGACCAAAATAATTCAGAAGAACCTTCTGAATTTTGTATCAACAATATCTTAAACTATAGTAAAAATCTGGAAGTGAAAAAGAGTAATGCTCTTGGATACTTGGATTTCATACGAAGCTAGTTTCTGTTTTTATCAATAATTATCTGTGACGCAATAGACCGAGCGGTTTCGGTGGCAAGTGCGATGAAAAAGATAGTTTATATTGTTTTATTGATCTAACGCAATTCGGCGCCAAACGTTTCTTTGTAGGAATTGATAAGTTTTTCCATCACTTTTTCAACTTGTTTGTCCGTTAGAGTTGCTTCTTCGCTTTGCAATATAAAACTAAGTGCGTAAGATTTTTTATTTCCTAATTTCTCTCCTTCGTAAACATCAAATAAATTAACTTCTTTCAATAATTTACGTTCAGTATTTATAGCTAAATTTTTTAATTGCTCATACTTTACTGTTTTGTCTAAAAGCATTGCTAGATCTCTTCTAACACTTGGATACAAAGGCAATTCCTTGAATTGTATTTTTAATTTTTTATATGCTTTTATTAAAGCATCCCAATTAAACTGAGCATAGAAAACATTTTGTTTGACGTCCAATTTGGATAAAGTTGTTTTATTAACGCTACCAAATTCAACCAGTATATTTTTATTCGAAAGATATCTTAATCCATATTCGAGATAAGAGTGATCAGATTCATCACTCGCAAAATCAGCAACACCAATAGTCCTTAATAAATTTTCGACCACCGATTTTAAATAGCTCAGATTTACTTCATTATTCAAGCCAAATTGATTCTCTTTGAAAGCTGAACCAGTAACAAAAAGCGTTAATTGTTTAGTTTCAATATATTTAAATTCTTTTGTTTGATCAACCACGTCTGAACCAGGTTCATTCGGGCGAGTATGGTAAGTCTTGCCGATCTCATATAACTTTAAATTATTTTGTTTTCGGTTAATATTATAATTCAAAGCCTCTAAACCACCAAAAAGCATATTGCCTCTTAATACATTCAGATCATTACTCAAAGGATTAATTACATGAACTAAATTTTCAGGACTGGAATGATATGACTCTTTAGTCAACGACAAACTCATTGATTCATTAAATCCATTTGCAACTAAAAAATTTCCTAAGCGCTCTTCTAAAATACGATCAATGTTCCTACCGTCATTAAATGCTGTATAAGAAATATCTTTTGAAACTTCTATATTATTATAACCATAAATACGCATCACCTCTTCTATTATGTCAGCAGTGCGGGTTACATCAGTCTTATATCTTGGCACCTGAAGTAACAAGCTATCGTTTCCTTCCGATTCAATAATTATTCCCAATGAAGTAATAATATTTTTAATTACTGTTTTATCAATTGTTTTTCCAATTAAATCATCACAATAATTATAGGAGAACGCAATTTGATTCGGTTCTAACTTTTCAGGATAAACATCTAAAATTCCCATACTCACATTTCCACCTGCGATTTCCATGATCAAATTTGCCGCACGCAATAAAGCATTCACTGTCATTTCCGGATCTGTTCCTCTTTCAAAACGAAACGAAGCATCTGTTTTTAAACCATGTTGTTTAGATGTTCTTCTGATAAAACCTGGATCAAAATATGCACTTTCTAAAAAAACAGAATTTGTTTTTTCACTCACTCCACTTTTCAATCCACCAAATACACCTGCAATGCACATCGGTTCTGATGCATTATTAATCATCAAATCATTTGCTTTTAATGTTCTTTCAACACCATCTAATGTCACAAATTTTGCTCCTTCTTTTGCTACATCTACAATTATTTTATTTCCTTTTATCTGCTCTAAATCAAAGGCGTGTAAAGGCTGGCCGATTTCATGCAAAACAAAATTGGTGATGTCAACTATGTTGTTGATTGGACGCAAACCAATAGCTTGTAATTTATTTTTAAGCCAAGCCGGACTTTCCTTTACCTCTACTCCGCTTATTACTAATCCACTATAACGTTTACATGCATCTGAATTTTTTATTTCTATCTCAATTGTATTTAAATTTGTGGCTGCCGGTAAATCTTTCAAACCAATTAGCAAGGCATTATATTCAGTCGTATTGTTTTTTACATTCAAAATAGCTGCTAAGTCCCTTGCAACACCATAATGAGAAGCTGCATCACTTCTGTTTGGAGTTAAACCAATTTCTAATACACTATCTTGTTCTACTTTAAAATAATCTGAAGCTGCAATTCCTATCGGTGTGTCTTGCGGTAAAATCATAATTCCTGCATGACTCTTTCCGAGTCCAATCTCGTCTTCAGCACAAATCATTCCCTCACTCACAGCTCCTCTGATCTTTGATTTTTTCATTTCTATAGGATCCCCTTCAGTTGGATATAAAGTTGAACCCACTGTTGCAACAATTACTTTTTGTCCGACCGCAATATTTGGTGCGCCACAAACAATTGATAAAGGTTCAGGGGCACCAATATCTACTTTAGTTAAACTTAACCTATCTGCATCAGGATGTTTTTCGCATGACAGAATATGACCTACAACAACTCCTTTTAAACCACCTTTGATACTTTCGTATTGTTCAATACCTTCAACTTCTAATCCTGCATCCGTTAACAAAATAGATATTTCCTGAGGAGAGTGATCAATATTTATAAGGCTTTTAAGCCAATTATACGAAATTTTCATTTGTTTTTTAATTTGATCTCTATTCTATAAAAGTGAATAGATTAAATTATGGGCTTAAAGATAAAAATTAAAATGGAGTCTTGACTTGTTTAAAACCTATTCAATGATCAATTTTTTAAACTCTGTATGTTCATTTGAAGATACTTTCACAAAATAAATTCCTTTTGCTAAACTTCCCAACGAAACATTTATTTCATTTGCATTTTGATTTGCATACGAAACTACAGTTTTACTTGTGATATCAAGTATTTCAATAGATTCAATTACGGCACCAGAGCTTTTTATAAGAAGCAATTCTTTTGCAGGATTTGGAGAAATAATAATATTCTGCGATACAATTTCATTCGTTTTTAAACCAACTGTTCCCGATAAATTAATATCGTCAATAAAAAAATTATTTCCTGGGCCAGTTGGATCAGATTCAAATTCAAATTTTAAATAAACATTCGATTGTCCTTGAAACTGACTTAAACTAACCATTTCACTTTTCCAATCAGTTGCTAATGGGCTAACATAAGCATGGCTATTTATCGGTGCTATAGTAGCCAAATCTGATCCCGATTGATTGTAAATCATTGTCCAAGTAGCGCCACAATTAGACGTTATATAAATTCTTAACGTATCACTACTGTTTCCTTGTTGTGCATAAGCATATTTAAAATACAATTGCGCTCCAGTAACATTATTTAAACTAAACTCTGGTGTATACAAAGAGGCCGGTTGATTTGGATTATCATAATAATTATTAATATACATACTTTTTTGTCCGGTTGCGCCAACAGTTGTAGTTTGGGCAAAGCCACTTCCTAATTGAGGAACAGAAGCTATCCATTGATTATCTGGAAATGAGCCATTCTCAAAGCTTTGTGTTGCATTTAAAGTTGCGCCATTAGGAGATAAAACAGTCACAAAATTTATTTTGGTTATCGAATCATTTCCAAAACCATTACCAACTTTTAATTTTACCGGCGTTAAACCTGTATTTGTAAAGGTAAGCACACCATTTTGCAAAGTTGATGTGTTTTGTGCTCCCGTGGAAGACCATAACCAATTAGTCACAGAGCCATTATAACTAAAATCGGTAAATTGAATAGATGCGGCTTCACAAAGAATTAAATTCGGAGTACTGAATTCAGCTTTTGGCGCACAATTATAATTTGGATTTACAATACCTGTTGCATTCAAATTTGCGGGGCTCGTTACATTAATTCTGTTTGCAATCGTACTTGCTAAAACACCATTCATTAAATTAGTTTGCCCAATAGTAAACATTTTAGAACAAAACGAATACTCCATATAGTTTTGAATATTCTCTACAACATTTGGGGTACAATCAATAGCATTTGATAAATTACAATTACTATGTCCTTTAGTTATTGGTGTATCGTTTACACCATCATCGCCACAAGCTACTCCAGGGTTATTTGTATTCCCCCAAACATGACTTAAGCCAAGCCAGTGACCAACTTCGTGGGTTAACGATCGACAACCAAAATTACTTCCTGTTCCAATATTTCCAACATAATTATGCAGTATAACAATGGCATCAATATTAGGTGGAACTGTTCCTGGTAAATATGTATAACCGGCTGCGCCATTAGGCATGGATCTTACAATATATACATTCAAATATTTGTCGTTTGGCCAAGTGTAAATATAGTCTTGGAAATCAGTTGTCCAATCAGTTTTTACGTTATAATGCCTGGTAATACCAGTGGTACAATTACCTTGGGGATCAATACTGGCGAGTTTGAATTCAACATTACAATCTGATGCTAATAATTTAAATTGTTGGACAATTAAATTCGTATCGCTGTTGTTTTTTCTATAATCCGTATTCAAAATTGAGACAGCGTTTTGTATTTGCGCATCCGAAATATTCTCACTTCCATTTAAATGCAAAATATGAAATACGATAGGTATTGTTAATGTTGCAGAAGCAAGTCTTAAATTATTATGAAAGTTACTAGAATTAAATACTTCAATTTCTTTTAACTTTTTATCGTAATCAGGAATTTGTTTTCGAGCCTTTTCCTGGGCATATATAAAACCACATGATTTTTCTGTTTGAGCATTTAAATACATGCTAAATAACATGGATGTTACAATCAATTTAAAATTCATGTTTCTCATTAGATAAAGATATTAAATTGTTTTATTTTTCTTTACTTTGTACGATAATTATGTTTCCAAAAACCATACAAGAACTAAATATTGGCATTTTAGGTGGTGGGCAATTAGGCCGAATGCTGATTCAAAACGCCATAAACTACAATCTAAATATTTCGATTTTAGATCCCGATAAAAATGCGCCTTGCAAACATTTGGTGAAAAATTTTACTAATGGCAGCTTAACGGATTATGATACTGTTTATAAATTTGGGAAAGATAAAGATCTTATCACCATTGAAATTGAAAATGTAAATATTGAAGCTTTAAAAAAACTGGAAAAAGAAGGAAAACAAGTTTATCCTCAGCCACATATTATTGAAATGATTCAGGATAAAGGTTTACAAAAAATGTTTTATCAAAGAAATAATTTTCCGAGTCCTGATTTCTTTTTAACTGAAAATAAAGAACAAATAAATAAGTACGCTGATTATTTTCCTTTCTTTCAAAAATTAAGAAAAGGTGGTTATGATGGCAAAGGCGTTGTGAAACTGGTTTCGCCGCATCATTTGGAAAAAGCGTTTGAGCAACCAAGTGTTTTAGAACGTTTAGTTGATTTTGAGAAAGAATTATCGGTTGTTGTTGCGAGAAATAAAAATGGAGAAATAAAATGTTTTCCGGTTGTTGAATGTGAATTTAATCCGCAAGCAAATTTGGTAGAGTTTTTATTTAGTCCTGCCAACATTAAAAAAAATATTGAAAAAGAAGCTATTGCTATCGCGACTCAACTCATTGAAAAACTAGAAATGGTAGGCATTTTAGCAGTTGAATTATTTTTAACTAGAGAGGGGAAAGTATTAGTGAATGAAATTGCTCCGCGAGTTCATAATAGCGGTCATCATACCATTGAAGCAAATATTACGTCGCAATTTGAACAACATTGGCGGGCTATTTTGAATTTACCATTAGGAGATACAGCAATCGTTAAACCTGGAGTAATGATTAATTTACTTGGCGATTTTGGTTATGAAGGCGCTGCAATTTATGAAGGACTAGAAGATATTTTAAAATTTAGTGGTGTATATGTTCACCTTTATGGCAAACTACAAACTAAACCTTTCCGAAAAATGGGACATATTACTATTATTGATGACGATATAACCAAAGCAAAACAAAAAGCGAAGATGGTGAAGAATTTGATAAAGGTTGTTTCTTAATCATAACATCTTAATTTATTTGGAACATTAAATTTTTAATTATTTTCATTTTATAAAAATGCCAAATCAATCTTCTACAAGTACTCTTATTGTTAAACGGTTTTTGTTTATAGGTAAATTAGAAGGTTATAGCTATCTATTGCTATTATTTGTTGCAATGCCACTAAAATACATTTTTAAAATGCCAGAATACGTTTTTTTGGTTGGCTATCTTCATGGAATTTTATTCATAGGATTTATGATTTTATTAGCGCTCATGTTTTTTAAAGTAAAGCTAGATTTTAAAAAATCTACTATTGCATTCTTACTTTCCCTTCTACCATTTGGCACCTTTTATTTAAAAAGGTTGATAAATTAATCCATTTCAAAAACTATTATAATTCAATTTTCCTTTTCTACAAACTTTATCCCTAGTTGTTCCAATTCTTTTATAAGCGGATCATAAATTTCTTTTACAATGGGAATTTGCACACCACTCAATTTAAATTTACCTGTTAAAAAATTCTTAAGTGTGATTGCTAAAGGCAAACCCACAGTTTTAGCCATTGCTGTATAGTCTTCATCGTCACCCTTTACCACTAACGATGAAGTGAGTTTATGTGTTTTACCATTTAATTCATATTCAAATAAATGTTGCATCACAATCATATCTTTATCATTGTGTTTTAATTTCCATTTTTCTTCTAACAAATCTTGTAACAATTGAGCCGGTGTGCCTTCATTTAATTTTATTTTTTTATCAGAGAATAATTCTAAATAATCTAACTTCATTTCAATGGCATCATTGTAATCCTTTCCCATAAAAGCACGTAAACGATCTCTAACAGAATTTTTTTCGTCAAGTAAAAATGAATTAATAAGCTGAGTATAGGTCATTGAATCTGCTTGATGAATTTTATATGTATCATCAGTTAATCCTAATTTCACAAAAACATTCCAAGCTTCGCAATAACCGGGCATTCGCAAAGTTCCTCTCAAAAGTGTTTGAATGTCTTTTAGTCCGTAAGGTTCTTGATAACTAATACTATCCCTATTAGCATATGCATCAAACGAACCATAACCATCAATTAAAATGGTATCAATTTGTGTAAATAAACGATTATATGGTATGAATTTTAATTTTCCATTTTGAAAATATTGAGCTGTACTTTGTCCTGCCACTACGACATTTCTCGGGTTCCAACTAAATTTATAACCCCAAAGATTATCATTATATTCAGGTGCAACCAAACCACCACAGTATGATTTAAAAGAAGTAATCTTAGCTCCTTTATCTTTTAATTGATTGATTATTTTCATAGCAGAAGCATGATCAATTCCGGGATCAAGGCCAATCTCATTCATCAATAAAACACCCTTTGACTGAGCTTCTTTATTAAGCTCTTTCATTTCCGGACTAACATAACTTGCAGTAAATAAATGTTTGCCTAATGCAACACAATCTTTTGCAACCTCAGCATGTAAAAAAGCAGGCAACATGGATACCACTATATCGTGAGATTGAATAAAAGACTTTCTATCAATTTCATTGCTTACATTAAACGTTTTGGCTTCACAATTCAAATACCCTTTTGTTTTTGCTAAAGCAAGATTAACATCTGCATCAGTTACAGTTATAAACCAATTGTAAGAAGATGCATTCTTTAATAAATAATCTATTAAACTTATTGTAGATCTTCCGGCTCCTATTACTAAAATTCTTGTTGTCATATTCGACTATAAAGATGTCGAAATAATTTTAAATGGTAAATTTCATTCTAAATAAATAATCAATAACTTTAAGCATGTTTCTTCGGGTTGCCTTTTTCTTGCTTTTAACTTTAGTTTTATCGGCACAAAACAATCTCATTATTTTTAGTTCGACTACTAATCACTTTAATGTAAAATGCAATGAAATAAACTTAAAAGACACATTTCAACAGGAAGTAAAAATAGAATCGATTTTAAAAGATACTTTACATCTGTCGTTTAGTTTAGAAAAAGGAAATTCTAATTTAAAATATACTATTTTCCTTTTAGAAAAAGGAAAGAATGTTCAAAAAAAGGAATTTATTTATTCGTTTGAATTTAATGCAAATACTAAAAAACTAAAATTAATATTTATTGCAGTCAATGATATTGATATCCTTCCCAATCCATTACTTCCTTCAAAACCAAAAGAAGATACAACTTATAAATGGCGAAATAATGTTTATGGAAATTTATTTGAACTAAAAGAAGGTAAACCCGAGTTTTTTTTCAATGTACCAAAAGACGGAGTTTGCATCAAAGCAATGCCAGATGAGAATGTTGTGCATGCAATAAAACTAATGGTGCGAACTCAAATTGATTTAGAAAAATATAAATTTGCCAGAGAAGTCGTAAAAAGCAATTGCATTTCATGTAAACAGTTATCGCAGATATTAAAAGTTTTGAATTTTGAATTGGATAAACTAAAATTATTAAAAGAATCTTATAATACCATTGTTGATAAATCTAATCTAAAAACATTAGAAGAATGCTTTAAATTTGAATCTAGCAAAAAAGAATTCAAGGATATTTTATCCAATCCAAATTCAATGATATTAAAGAATAAGATTAGTTGCGTTATTGCTGAAAAAGATAGTATTATCAATGGTTTAATTGATGCCTTACGGCTTTTTTCAACCGATTATGAAAAATATCAATACATGAAAGAAAAAGCTTCAGTCTATTGTTTTAGCACCAATCAATTTAAAAATACTTTGATTGTATTTATGCATGATAGAGAGAAACTAGACCTCACAAAACAATTTTATAATAATATAACTGATAAAGAAAAATTGATTAATTTGAAAGATGTTTTTTCTTATCAGGAATCAAATGCCAACTTAATCGACTTTTTAAAACAAAATAATTAAAATGATTCAAAAACAATTTATAACTATTGGTCTCCTTGGTGCTATTGCAGTTGCCTTAGGTGCCTTGGGTGCACATGCTTTAAAAAATCAATTACCATCTGGTTTAATAACGACTGATCAATTAAATGGGTTTGATACTGCCGTTAAGTATCAAATGTATCATACGCTTGCCATGTTTTTAGTTATTCTTTTAAATAAAGACAATAGTAAAAAAATATTGAAGTATGCTTATAATTTATTTTTCTGGGGAATCATACTTTTTTCTGGTTCACTTTATTTTTTGTGTACCCGCAATTTGCTTGGTGCTGAATGGTTGAAGTTTCTTGGTCCTATTACACCAATAGGTGGCATACTGTTTATTTTTGGATGGTTGTTATTAGTATTCGCTGCTTTAAAAACAAAAAAATCAACTTCATAATATCATTTATAATAAGTCATATGAGAATAGTTTATTTAAAATACAGTTTCATTTCGTTAATCACTTTATTTTTTGTTTTTAGTGCCTGTAAAAGTAAAGCAGAAACAAAAACATCAGTGCAAACAGAAACGACTTGTAAAATTTTGATCAACTTTGCAAGCAGAGGATCTGGCATAGATAATACAAAATATGACGCATTGATGTCCCTCTTAAATTCTAGAAAATTAAAGTTTACTGAAAAATTAAAAGGTCGGGAAGGAGAAAAGGAAATTTGTGTACCCTTAAGCGAATTAAATGGCAAAGAAAAAACTGACTTTATTGAGCAGTTGAAAAAATTAGAAGATAAGAATACATTGGTTTCAGTATCAGTTATTTAGAGTTCATTTATTTTAGTCTTCAATTGTGGAAAAACGGTTCAAATGAGAGCCGTTTTTTTTTTTACTTTTGCCTCACTAACTAATCAAGATTTACTTTTAATGAATGTTGTCTTTATAGAGTTCAAAACACATAAAAAAGATAATTGGGGTAATCTTCTTGTAAAAAACAAAAACTATGAATGAAATTGGTTTAAAGGCAAGCAATTTTTCTATTGCTGATCTTGGTCTTTCTAATGTTGAAATGGCTTATTGGAACGAACTTCCAAGTGAAATGATTGAAGAATGCATTATTCGTGGAGAAGGAATTTTGACAGATGTAGGAGCTTTAGCTATTGATACCGGAGAGTTTACAGGACGTTCGCCTAAAGATAAATTTGTAGTTTATGATGATAAAACTAAAGATAGTGTTTGGTGGGGAGATGTAAATAATCGTTTTGAATCAGATAAATTTGATTTACTCCATAACCGTATGCTTGCATATTTAGGCGGAAAAGAAGTTTGGGTTCGTGATGCTTATGCATGTGCTGATCCAACTTACAGAATTAATATACGCGTTGTAACCGAATATGCATGGAGCAATTTATTTGCTTCTAATTTATTTTTACGTCCAACTAATGATGAGATCAAAAATTTTAAACACGAATGGACTATTTTAAATGCGCCGGGTTTTAAAGCAGATCCTAAAATAGATGGAACCCGCCAGCACAATTTCGCAATCATTAATTTTACAAAAAAAATAATTTTGATTGGTGGGACCGGTTATACTGGTGAAATAAAAAAATCTATTTTCAGCGTGTTAAATTATATTTTGCCGCATGAAAAGAAAGTATTGAGCATGCATTGCTCTGCAAATATTGGTAAGAATGGCGATACTGCAATTTTCTTTGGTTTATCTGGCACAGGCAAAACAACTTTATCTGCTGACCCTAATCGTAAATTAATTGGTGATGATGAACACGGTTGGAGTGATAATGGTGTGTTTAATTTTGAAGGAGGATGTTATGCCAAATGTGTTGATTTAACGGCAGAAAAAGAGCCACAGATTTTTAGCGCTATTAAATTTGGTTCTTTATTAGAGAATATTAATTTTTATGATGGTACAACAACTGTTGATTATACTAATATTAAAAAAACAGAGAATACACGCGTGAGTTATCCTGCTAACTTTATTGATAATGCGGTAACACCGGCAATTGGCGATGTTCCAAAAAACATTTTCTTTTTAACATGTGATGCTTATGGTATATTGCCACCAATAAGTAAATTAACTAATTCACAAGCTATGTACCATTTTATTAGTGGTTACACTGCAAAAGTTGCAGGAACAGAAATGGGAATTACGGAACCAACAACAACTTTTTCAGCTTGTTTTGGAAAAGCTTTTTTACCATTACATCCAACAAAATATGCCGAGTTACTAGGGGAAAAATTAAAGAAACATAAAGTAAATGTTTGGTTATTGAATACAGGATGGGTTGGGGGGAAATACGGAGTTGGTAGCAGAATTAAATTATCTTACACCCGCGCTTTAATAACTGCCGCATTAAATGGTGATTTAAACGATGTGGAATTTGGAAGAACCCCTTATTTTGGTCTACACTTCCCAAAGGGTTGTCCAAATGTACCAACCGAAATTTTAGAACCAATGAATGCTTGGAAAGATAAAGAAGCCTTTAGAGCAACTGCACAAAATTTAGCAGGTCAGTTTATTAAAAATTTCTCTCAATATGCTTCAGCAGCTAATGAAGAGATCTTATCTGCAGCGCCACGAGTAGAAGCGATTGCATAATTAAGTTTTATTAAAATGAAAAAGCCTCTTCAAAACATGAAGAGACTTTTTTATTTCTCTTTCATCTTAACAAAAGAAGTAAAGTAGATTACAACCACTATTGTTACAACACCAGTTAAAACAAAAGTAACAGAAGCTCCAAATTGAAACCATATTAAACCAGCGATGGTACTAGCCAACATATTGCAAATGCTTTGAAAGGCTGCATATGTGCCAATAGCTGTTGCAGTATCTTTTTTGTCAGAAATATTTGAGATCAAGGCCTTCGATATTCCTTCTGTGGCTGCTGAATATAACCCATATAAAAAGAAGATTGTTGCAAACATGTAGATATTATCACTTATACTCATTCCAAAATAAACGATTGCAAATAAAATTAATCCAAGTACATATACTTTCTTTAAACCAATCTTATCTGCCAAGATGCCTAATGGCAAGGAAAATGAAGCATAGATTAAATTATAAAATATATAAACACCAATAACCATTGCATCGCTTAAACCAGCTTGTTTTGCTTTTAATAACAAAAACACATCTGAACTATTGAATAAAGTGAATAGCAATAAACCTATTAATAATTTTCTATAATCAGCCGGACTCTCTTTCCAATATTTTAAAAAAGAAAGAAGGGATGTTTTCTTTTTTTCTTTTTGTATATCCGATTTCTTATCCTTTAATAAAAATGATCCGACTACAGCTACCATTCCTGGTATAAAAGCGAAAAAGAAAAGTGTTTTATAATTTTGAGGATAATAATATAAATAAATCAATGCGATTAAAGGTCCAATTACAGCTCCTAAAGTATCCAATGTACGATGAAAACCAAACACTTTTCCTTTAGTGGCAGGAGTTGCTTCGTCAGATAAAATAGCATCGCGAGCGCCTGTTCTAATACCTTTCCCAAAACGATCGAGTGTACGAGCAAACATAACCCATGCTGGATTTAAAAATAAAACCAGTAATGGTTTTGAAATTGCGCTTAACAAATAACCTAATTGAACAAATGGAACACGCTTTCCACTATTATCAGAAAACTTTCCAAAATAACCCTTACTTAAACCTGCTGTCGCTTCTGCTAATCCTTCAAGCAAACCAATCATAAGTATCGAGAAACCAATAGACTCTAAATAAATGGGCATTACCGGATACAACATTTCGCTGGCAACATCAGTAAATAAACTTACTAATGATAAGATCCAAACAACTTTTGTTATACTATTTAAAAAGGAAACGATAGGTAAAGTTAAAAATAAAAGGAAGGATTAAGATCCTTCCTAGATAATGCATTAAAAATTTAATAAATTATTTTACTTAACTATTGCAACTTTTACTGCATTCATGCCTTTTTGCCCCATCTCTACTTCAAATGTTACTTTATCCTTTTCTTTTACAGGAGGAGTAAGTACACCATTAATATGGAAGAACACGCTATCTTGAGATTTCTCATCGCGAATAAAACCATACCCTTTTTCATCATTAAAAAATGTGATAGAACCTTTTCTTATTAAATCTGCAGGATCAATAGCTGCTTCCACACGGGCACCCATTTGAACATCATCAACAGTAAACTCTTTTTTCTTTTTTGGATCTGGTGGGGTATCTGAAAGTTGACCATTTTCGTCAACATATGCGATCATATCTTCAAAGCTTTTTCCTTTGTTGTTATTGGCTTTTCTCTCAAGTCTCTTCTCTTCCTTTTCTTTTCTCTTCTTTAATTTCTTGATCTCTTTTTCTTTTTTACTATAGGTTTCTTGCGATTTGGCCATTTTTTATTTTAGGTTTTGTTTTTTAATTGAATTTATCTGCCTACAAATATACGAAAAAAACAGAGGATTCTTTTTAAAACGAATGCCCCATTTTATCTTTCTTTGTTTGAAGATATTTTTCGTTATGTGGATTTGATTTAATTATAATTGGTACATTTTCAATAATCTCTAAACCATAACCAATAAGACCTGCACGTTTTTTGGGATTATTTGTAAGCAAACGAATTTTACTAATTCCAAGGTCTCTCAATATTTGTGCACCAATTCCATAATCACGTTCATCCATTTTAAATCCCAATTCCAAATTAGCTTCCACTGTATCTCTTCCATTTTCCTGCAGTTTGTAAGCTTTTAATTTATTTAGTAAACCAATACCTCTTCCTTCTTGATTCATGTATACAATTACACCTTTTCCCTCTTTTTCTATCTTTTCCATTGCGGCATGTAATTGTGGGCCACAATCGCAGCGACAGCTACCAAATATATCTCCTGTAACACAACTTGAATGCACACGAACTAAAATAGGTTCATCTTTTTTCCATTCACCTTTAATCAATGCTAAGTGTTCTTGCCCAGTTGTACTCACTTTGTAGGCCATCAATTTAAAATCTCCCCAAACAGTTGGCATATTTACTTCCACTACCCTATTGATAATAGTTTCCTTAGCTAAGCGATAACTGATCAAATCTTTGATAGTTATAATCTTCAGACTAAAACGTTCTGCAATTTTTACTAAATCAGGTAATCTCGCCATTGTACCGTCTTCATTCATGATCTCAACTAAAGCACCACAAGGTTCAAAACCCGCCATTCGAGCAAGATCTATTGTTGCTTCAGTATGTCCGGTACGACGCAATACACCACCTTCTTTTGCTTTTAACGGAAAGATATGTCCTGGTTTACCAAACTCGTTTGGTTTTATTGTAGGATCGATTAATGCTTTAACAGTTTTGCTTCTATCTTGAGCAGAAATACCAGTAGTGCATCCATGACCCAATAAATCAATAGAAACTGTAAAAGCAGTTTCATGTAAAGATGTATTTGAAGGTACCATCATATCTAACTGTAATTCTTTTGCCTTTTGCTCGGTAATTGAAACACAAATTAAACCACGACCATGTGTTGCCATAAAATTAATTACTTCTGGCGTTACATTGGCGGCTGCCGTTATAAAATCACCTTCATTTTCACGATCTTCGTCATCCACCACAATAATAACTTTACCATTTTTGATGTCCTCTAAAGCCTCCTCAATAGTATTTAATTTAAATTCGCTCATAGTTTACAAAGTTAGTAATTTAACCTATACATTTGATCAATGTTAGACCTGATTGAGCTTTTAAAGAATAGATTAAAAGAGCCTCTACCCGGCATAGATGCTCAATATGAAATGGCTCCTACTGCTCGTGTAAAATTAAATGTAAATGAATTGTCGCCAAATTCTTTTAAAAAAAGTGCAGTTATGTTACTGGTTTACAAAAACGATAATAAGTTCTTTATTCCTTTAACAAAACGCCATACCTATGATGGAAATCATAGTGACCAGATTAGTTTACCAGGTGGTAAATTTGAAGACAATGATGGAAGCCTTCAAAATACAGCTTTACGTGAGTTACATGAAGAAATAGGAATTAATAAATCAATTGAGGTAATTGGCCGATTAACTCCTTTGTATATTCCTGTGAGTAATTTTTATGTTGAACCGTATGTAGGTGTTTTTACAGAAAATAAAATCAATTTTGAAACAAACCCAAGAGAAGTAAAAGAACTAATTCAACTAGACTTAGAAAGCCTGAAAAATGAAAGTGTTATTGAAAAAAATGGAACAATAAACGTAAACGGACAAAAATTAAAAACCCCCTATTTTAATATAGAGGGTCAAATTATTTGGGGCGCTACAGCAATGATATTAAATGAATTTAAAAAATTGATTATTTAGAGAATTCAGTTACTAAATTATCGTAACATAAATAGTAAACACCTTTTTTCAAATTATCAATTCCTACATTTTTCCCAAAACCTTTTTTAACTACAACACCATAAGCGTCGTAAACTTCGTATGCTGTTTCGTCACTAAAATCTATTGATTTGTTTTTTGCAACTGCAAAACTTGGTTTTTGTGTACTTGAATTAACAGCTATTTCCTTTGAGTAACGAGAAGCACCACTATTTCCCTTTTGTTTAATTCTAAATTTATTTTCACCGCTATGCATTTTAATTTGGAATGCGTATTCATGATTGTCTGGTGTACCTATTCCATTTGTTTCACCAACCGGAATCCATTTATTCCATTTAAATGTTTCAATGATATAAGGTAAAGCGCCAGATTCATTTTTGGTAGTCCATTTCAATAATCCTGTCTCTGAAATATTCATTACCAACACATCAAAAGTTGGTTTTGGTTTAAGATCATCAGCATTTAACACTTTAGGTAAACATCCTTCTTTGTGAATGATCTCTATTGTTACTTTATCCCCAAATTTTAATTGTAATGCCGCCAAATCAATTTCAAAAGCACTTGAGTTGGTTTCGTCTGTCGTAATTTTGCCATTAACTTTTATTTCTTGAGCACAAAAACCAACTCCACTATTTCCGAAATAATTTTGAACGAATAAATTTTTGTTTTGATACTTGCCTTCAATTATTATGACACCAGCATTTGTTTTACCAACTATAATGGTCAGAAAAAGTAATGCGATAAGATTCTTCATATTCTAATAATTTACCCACAAAAGTAACCAAAAATTCGGCGAATCACAAAAATTTTCTCATTTTAACAATAAGATAAAGTACACCAAAAAATGTTAATAACCCTATTAAAACGAGATAGATTTTTCGATAGTGAATTTTAGTGCCTTGCAGGTCTTTTCTATAGCTCCAAATTAAGACTCCAATAAAAACAACAACAAAAAAAATTGTGAATAAAATTTTTCTAGGTGTAAACATGGTGCGAAATTAAGCTAAAGATTTAATTTTGCGATATTGTTTGTGAAAATTAGTCGCTATTCCATATCCTTTTTTTTATTTTTAGTAATAACTAACATCTTTTCTAACAACTTAAAAGATGCCTTTGAAGCCCTTAGTATTCATGATTACTTCAAGGCAAAAAAGTTATTTTACGCATTAAATAAAAAACAATACAACAGTCATGCTTCCTATGGTTTAGCTGTAATATATTATCGTAACAACAATCCATTTCATAACTACGATAGTGCTTGCAAATATGCAGCAATAAGTTATAACAGCCTTAGGCAAATCAAGGATACATCTCTTTTTTCAAGTTTTAAAGTTGATAGTATTAACGTTAAATCAATTATTGATTCAATTGCTTCTAAACAACTGAAAAACTGTGTTTTAAACAACTCAATTAAAGTTTATGACGATTATCTTAAACACAATTATTTAGCATCTTCAAAATACATCATAACAGCCATTAATAACAGAGATGAGTTGGAATACAATCGTGTGATTGAAGTTAATAAAAGCGATAGTACACAGTTGTTTATTTTGAGTCACCCATTAAGTAATTTAAGGAACGAGGCTTTTAAACTAAAAGAAAGGCAATTGTTTGAAGAGATAACAAAAGACAAAAGCGAAAGAAATTATATCTTTTTTATTACTCAACAAAGCCAGAATACCAATATCAACTTGGCCTACAGAACCTTATTAGATTTATATAAAGAAACAAAAAACAAAGATGGTATTGCTGCTTTTATAAAAAACTACCCATTAGCACCTCAACGTGTTGAGGCCTGGCAAAGCCTGTTCACATTATCTGTCAAAACTTTCAAAAAAGATGAGTTGGAGAGTTTCCTAAACACATATCCCGATTTCCCTTTCAAAAATTCTATTTTAAAAGAAGTTCAATTAAATGATCTTGTACTTATACCGGTTCAAAAGAATGATGAAATTGGTTTTGCAGATACGTCCGGAAAGATAATTATAGAGCCTATTTACGACGAAGTAACCGAGTTTAAAGAAGGATTAAGTATTGTACATAAAAACGATTCTGTTTTTTTTATTAATAAAGAAAACAGTAATACACTCGGACGAATTTTTTCAGACGCACTTCCTTTTTGTAATGGCCTTGCTCCAATTAAACTCAATAATAAGTGGTATTTAATTAATCGCCTTGGTGAATCTAAAACAGAATCTTTTGAAGAAACAAATGAATTAAGTGAAGATCTTTACGTTGTGAAACAAAATAATTTGTATGGTGCAATTGATTGTTATGGACAAATAATATATCCCATTAAATTTGATAAACTTGGTGATTTTAAAAATGGTTGTGCTTACTATCAATTAGATGGACTTTTTGGCTTTATCACCAAAAGTGGATACACGCATAAGCCTGAGTTTGAATGGATCTCAGACTTTGGAGAAAATGGATTAGCCATATATAAAAATAAAAATAAATTTGGTTTGATAAAAAATAACGGGCAGTTTTTAACGCCTGCCAATTATGATCAAATTGTAAAGGCAAATGAATTAATTTACTTAATGATCATCAATGATCAGTATGGTTTCTATTCGAGCGATGGTTGCTTTTTAAGTGAATTAAATTATGATTATGAAAAAGAAAAAAGCCCAAGCTACTATACCAACGGAAATAATTTAAAATTAATCAAAAAAAATAATCAAGCTTTAATTGATCTTAACGGTCATGTTAATATTGATTTTGGGACATACAGCGAAGTTAATTTTGCAGTAAATAATTTGATCAGAATTAAAAAAAATAATAAATACGGTTTTTTAGATCGTAAATTAAATACGGTTATTCCATGTAAATATATCACTGCAGAAGATTTTAAGGATAGCACAACAATTGTAAGTGGCAAGAAAGGGTATCAATTAATTAATACAAAAGGAGAAGAACTTCTTAGTTCGGAGACCAATATTGAACATGTTGACAAAAACCATTTCATGACCGAAAAAGAGGGTTCTAATAATCTCTATTCAAAAAAAGGAATTCTTCTATTCACAAATGTAGTTTCCTTTGAAATATACAAGTCACACCTCATTTTATACCTTCATAATAATCAAATAAAAATTATACCAATTTAATTTTAGAAGCACTATTTTTCTACCTTTGTAATTCAATTTCATTTATTATGATTCAAACCCTAACTAAGATTCACAATTTCAGTGCTGGTCCTGGAATACTGCCACCTGAAGTTTTAAAACAAGCTTCAGAAGCTTGTATCAATTTCGATAATATGAATTTATCGTTATTAGAAATTTCTCACCGCAGTAAAAATTATGTAGCTGTTATGGATGAGGCTCGCCAATTGGTTAAAGATTTGTTTGAAGTAGGTGATGATTATGAAGTATTTTATTTAGGCGGCGGTGCCAGTTTGCAGTTTGCAATGGTACCATATAATTTATTGACTGAGACTGGTTTTGCGGCATATCTAAATACCGGTGTTTGGGCTAGCAAAGCAATTAAAGAAGCGAAGATCTTAGGAAACGTAAAAGTGATTGCTTCTTCTGAAGATAAAAAATTCTCATACATTCCGAAAGGATATGAGATTCCTTCTGATGCCGATTATTTTCATTGCACATCAAACAATACAATTTATGGAACTCAAATGAAGGCATTTCCAAAAAGCCCGGTGCCATTGGTCTGTGACATGAGTTCAGATTTATTCAGTCGTAGAATTAATGCAAAAGAATTTGCTTTGATTTATGCTGGTGCACAAAAAAACATGGGCCCAGCCGGTAGCACTATGGTTATGGTTCGTAAAGATGTATTAGGAAAAACAACACGAAAAATGCTATCCATGTTGGATTATCAAGTACATATTAAAGGCGAAAGCATGTACAACACGCCTCCTGTATTTCCTGTTTACGTAAGTATGTTAACCCTTCGTTGGTTAAAACAACATGGGGGTGTTGATTGGATAGAAAAAGTAAATCAGAAAAAAGCGGATACACTTTATAATGAAATTGATAGAAACTCTTGCTTTATAGGAACTGTTGCTAAAGAAGATAGAAGCAATATGAACGTTTGCTTTTTACCAACTAAACCCGAGTATGAAGCTGAATTTGATAAAATAACAAAACAATATAACCTCAGCGGATTAAAAGGACACAGAGATGTTGGTGGGTATCGTGCTTCATTATACAATGCATTACCACAAGAAAGTGTAGATGTATTAATTGATGCCATGAAAGAATTTGAAAAGAAATTTGCTTAATTAGCAAGATCTTGCGCTAGGGATTGTAACGGAAATCCTTTTTGGATTTTTCAGACAAAAAGATTGCAGCGAAAAGCCCGCCCAAGCGCCCAAATAAAAATTAAGAATTGTGAATAAAAAGAACATTGTAAAAACAACCGATGAGTAAAAAAATATTAGCCAACGACGGCATAGATGCAGTAGGAAAAGAACTTTTAGAAAAAGCTGGATTTACCGTTATAACAGATAAAGTTGCTCAGGAAAACCTCGCAAAAGAAATAAATGATAAAGGATATATTGCATTAACTGTGCGGAGTGCGACCAAAGTTCGTAAAGATGTAATTGATGCTTGTGCCGGTTTAAAAGTAATTGGTCGCGGTGGTGTTGGAATGGACAATATTGATGTTGATTATGCAAGAGAAAAAGGAATTCAAGTTATTAATACGCCAGCTGCTTCGTCAAACTCAGTTGCCGAATTAGTATTTGCACATTTATTTAATGCTGTTCGTTTTTTATACGATAGCAATCGTCAAATGCCTATAAATGGTGAAGAAAAATTTGATGAACTCAAAAAGAAATACGCAAAGGGAGTTGAATTACGGGGTAAAACAATGGGAATTGTAGGATTCGGAAGAATTGGTCAGTATGTTGCGAAAATGGCATTAGGCTTAGGAATGAAGGTTGTTGCTTTTGATCCTTTTGTAACTGAAGCAATTATTGATATTGAAATTGAAGGAGCGCCTACTTCTGTAAAAATAAAAATAAACACAATTAAATTAGATCAAATACTTCAAACGAGCGACTTCATCAGCTTTCATGTACCAGGTGGAAAATTGATTGGAAAAAACGAAATTGCTTCCATGAAAAACGGAGTAATATTAATCAATGCAGCACGTGGTGGTGTAATTAACGAAAGTGATCTTATAGATGCATTAAATAGTGGTAAAGTTTCTCATGCCTGTTTAGATGTTTTTGAAAACGAACCAAAACCAAGTATTTCTATTTTAAAACATTCTAAAATTTCTTTAACTCCTCATATTGGTGCTGCCACAAACGAAGCACAAGAACGTATTGGTGTGGAGTTAGCTGAGAAGATTATTGCGGCATTGAAGTAAATATTAGCCAAGGAGACAAAGACACGGTTTATCAACTGACCGCAGAATCATTAGCCACAAAGACACGAAGGCACAAAGTTTTCTTTTTAATCAAATATTTAGAATTTTTTCTATATTCCTTTTGTGACTTAAAGCTTTAGTCGTTAATTAATTTTTGTGCCTTTGGGGTTATTTCTCATTTCCTTATTTGAGGTTCAAAAAAATAACCGTGGCTCCGCATCTCCGTGGTTATTAATCCGTAATTTTGTAATAGTAATTCATTATGCACAGCATAGAACCTTTTTATAATTGGCGACATTTATATGTAGCTGCAGAGGATCCCGATTCACCCTTTTTCAATCGAGAGTATAATGAGTTTCAATATACGAATACAATCTACAATTATTACATTCACCCTCAATGGGATGAAATAGGTAGTGAAACTCTTTACATTAAGGTGCTATTTGTTGATTATTCAGAAAAATATGCCATTATTGAATTAATTGGTGAATGGAATGATGCAATTAATAATGACATTATGCTCTTAAAACGAGATATTATCGATGATCTCAATTATTTCGGAATCAATAAATATATTCTTATTGGCGAGAACGTTCTAAATTTTCATAACAGCGATGATAGTTATTATGAGGAATGGTTCGACGATAATGGAGAGGATGGATGGATAGTTCTATTGAATTTTAGAGATCATGTGCTTAAAGAATTTCAAAACGCCCGTATAGATTACTATTTTATTTATGGAGGAGAACTGGATGAATTTGAATGGCGCAAATTCTCACCTGGACAAGTGTTTGGTAACGTAAGTAAAATTATAAGAAAACGTTTAGGTTAATCTGTTTTATTGCTCGCTTATATACAAAGTATTGGTAATAGTTTGTTTTGATTTTATTTTCACAGCTAATCCACCAACAACAATATAGGGTGCCGCAATAGTGTAATCGTAACCATATCCATACAAAAAATAATTTCCTTTATATACATTAAATTTAAAATTCCCGTTCTTATCTACCCTTACTTTGGCGTCATAAGCTGTTGTATCGTCGCTTGGTTGATCAGTAGCATTAAATTTAATAAAAACGGAAGCACTTGTAATTACTTTGGCGTGATGCATTACAACTCCTTGGATAACTGAATTTCCACCAAGTTCATTTTTTTTGCAAGAAAATAAAATAAAAACTAATAAAGTTAATCCGATTATCTTTTTCATAAAACACTATATTAGATAATACATAAAGTTACAAATAAAAACCTTCAATTAATTACATATATCCGATTGATTTTAATCAGAAGTAAAATATTATGTTAGGAAATAATTTAATAAAACATCTGTTTAAACCCAATCAAAAACATTAATGGTTATCTTTGTAAGCTAAAATAAAAAACGTGACTTTAATTAAAAGTATTTCAGGAATAAGAGGAACAATTGGTGGGACTCCGGGAGACGGATTGAGTCCTCTAGACATCGTTAAATTCAGTTCAGCATATGCGGCTTGGTTAAAAGAAAACAATAAAACATCTAAACAACTAACGGTATTAATAGGACGTGATGCTCGCATTAGTGGCAATATGGTAAGTAAAATTGTAGCCGGTACATTAATGGGGATGGGAATTAATGTGATAGACGCGGGATTAAGTACAACACCAACAATTGAAGTTGGCGTAACAGAATTGAAAGCTAACGGCGGTATTATTTTAACAGCTAGTCATAATCCTAAACAATGGAATGCTTTAAAGTTATTGAATAATAAAGGAGAATTTATTAGTGAAGAAGATGGGAAAAGAATTTTAGAATTAGCAGAAGATCAATCAATGACCTACAGTGAAGTTGGTACTCTTGGAACTTATTCTGAGAACTCTGATCTCTTGCAAATACATTTCGATAAAATATTGAAGTTGCCTTATGTAGATATAAAAGCAATTAAGGAAAAGAATTTCTCAATTATTGTAGATCCTGTAAACTCAACAGGGGCAATTGCTGTACCTGCATTATTAAAAGCTTTAGGAGTAAACACCATTCATGTTATAAATGAAGAAGTTAATGGGAATTTTGCACACAATCCTGAACCTTTGCCTGAGCATTTAACTGATTTGAGTAATGCAATTATTAAACAAAATGCACACTTAGGAATTAGCGTTGATCCGGATGTTGATCGTTTAGCTTTGGTTTGTGAAGATGGAGAGATGTTTGGAGAAGAATATACTTTAGTTGCTGTTGCTGATTATGTTTTAAAACAACACCCAAAAGGAAATACTGTAAGTAATTTATCAAGTACAAAAGCATTAAGAGATGTTACAGAACTAGCTGGTGGTAAATACGCTGCAAGTGCTGTTGGTGAGGTTAATGTGGTGAAGTTGATGAAAGAAACGAAAGCAGTAATTGGAGGAGAAGGAAATGGAGGCATTATTTTGCCTGAGTTGCACTATGGAAGGGATGCTTTAGTTGGTATTGCTATTTTCTTGACGCACCTAGCCAAATACGGCAAAACAGTTTCTATGCTTAGGAAGAGCTACCCAAATTATTTTATTTCAAAAAACAAAATTGAATTAACAGCAAATATAAATGTTGATAAAATACTGGAAGACATTAAGTTAAAATATAAAAAACAACCTATTAATTCTATTGATGGCGTTAAAATTGAATTTGATAATGAATGGGTTCATTTAAGAAAAAGCAATACTGAACCTATTATTAGAATATATAGCGAAAGCGAAAGCATGACTACTGCAGAAAATTTAGCTAAAAAAATAATTAATGACATCAAAGAAATTATTAAAAACTAATTTTAATTAATACCTTTATAGTAGTGAAACCCTTATAGACAAAGGAATTTTCCATTCAATTTTTTAAAATGAAAATTTATTTAGATAATGCTGCCACTACAAAACTAGATGATGCAGTAATTGAAGCCATGATTCCTGTTATGAAAGAGGAGTATGGTAATCCATCTTCTATTCATGGATCTGGTAGGAAAGTGCGCAGCTTGATTGAAAACTCCCGCAAAACGGTTGCTAAACTATTAAATGTTACTCCTGCCGAAATTTTTTTTACGTCAGGTGGAACAGAAGCAGATAATACTGCAATATGTCAAGTAATTGAAAATTATAATATTACACATATTATCTCAAGTAAAATTGAGCATCATGCTGTTGAGCATACAATATCTGTTTTAGAAAAAAAAGGCAAAATTAAAGTTTCATGGATAAATGTTGATTCAAAAGGAAATGTGGACTTGATTCAGTTAGAAGAATTATTAAAGAACAATCCTCGTACCTTAGTGTCTCTCATGCACGCCAATAATGAAATTGGTACTTTATTACCAATAAAAGAAGTTGGCGAGATTTGTGAAAAATACAATGCCATTTTCCATAGTGATACAGTTCAAACTGTTGGTCATTACCCGCTCAATTTAAGAGAAATCAAAGTTCATTTTATTACTTGTGCGGCCCACAAATTTCATGGACCAAAAGGCGTTGGTTTTTTATATATCAATCACGCGATTAAAATTGATCCGTTTATTAATGGTGGTGCACAAGAAAGAAATATGCGTGGCGGCACTGAAAATGTATATGGCATTGTTGGCCTAGCTAAGGCACTTGAGATATGTTATAATGAAATGGAAGAACATATTAAATACATCTCCGGCTTAAAACAATATATGATTGAGAAATTACAACAGACTATACCAGGCATCGAGTTCAATGGTGAAACTAGTACTGAGAAAGCATTATATACTGTCCTAAATTGTCGTTTTCCGGCCCATCCGAATGCTGAAATGCTTTTGTTTAACCTTGACATTGCCGGAATATATGCAAGTGGTGGCAGCGCCTGCACAAGCGGAAGCAATCAAGGGAGCCACGTTTTAAAAGGCATTGGAGCCAATATGAACCGCCCATCCGTTCGTTTCAGTTTTTGTAAATACAACACCAAAGAAGAGATCGATTTTGTGGTTAAAAAACTGGAAGAGCTATTTGCTGTTGAACAAACGGCTTAATTTTATCAAAAAATTAGTTGAAATATTGATTTTTTGTTATATTTGCGGACTTAAAAATTATTAAACCTTATCACAAAAATGTTAATTGTACAAATAAAAGAAGGCGATACTATTGAGAAAGCCTTAAAGAAATACAAAAAGAAGTTTGAAAAAACCGGAGTTGTTAAGCAATTACGTGCTCGCAAACAATTCATTAAACCTTCGATCCGTCGTAGAGAAGAGATCATCAAAGCTGTATACAAGCAAAAGCTTCAAGAAGGCACTTTAGAAAGTTAATATTTAATTGATTTTATATTGAAATCCTAAACTGAATTAAGTAAATTCGGTTTAGGATTTTTCATTTATGGATATTGATGTAATAACTGATTTTTTGACTTATTTGGAAAAGATTAAGAAACTCAGTAAACACACGTTAATTTCCTATAAAAACGATCTTCTCCAATTCAATCTATATCTCTCGGATGAGGTGGGTTTAAAAGATATCACAAAGGCAAATCATCAGGATGTACGTGGTTTTATAGCTAAATTAATGGATGAAAAGAATGCTGCTAAAACAGTTAATAGAAAACTCTCATCTATTAAAGCTTTATTCAAATATCTCCTCCAAAGTCAGCTTATAACTAATAATACGGTTTTAAAAGTACAAGGACCAAAAACCCCTAAAAAGCTACCTGTTTTTGTTGAAGTAGCCGATATGGATAAATTATTGGATGAATTAAAATTTGATAATTCATATAAAGGAATACAAAATTGTCTCATTTTAAATATACTCTATCAAACAGGTATAAGGCGTTCAGAATTAACGAATTTGAAAAACAAAGATGTAGATCTTTTTAATTCTGAAATAAAGGTTTTAGGTAAAAGAAATAAAGAACGCATTATTCCAATAAGTATCGAACTTAAACGCAACCTTGAAACATTCCTTTCCGTAAAACAAGCTCAGGGTTTAAACAACGAATTTATGTTCCTTACATTGAAAGATAAACCATTAAGTCCTTTCCAGGTATACTTCATCGTAAAGAAATATCTCTCTTTGGTTACAACTCTCCACAAAAAAAGTCCGCATATATTAAGACATACTTTTGCTACACATTTATTAAATAATGGAGCAGATATTAATGCAGTGAAAGAATTACTTGGACATGCAAATTTATCTGCAACACAAATATACACACACAATACAATTGAAAAACTAAAGAAAACTTATTTACAAGCTCATCCCCGTTCAGGAAATTAAATACAATTAACTAAAAACAAATCGCCATGATAATCAACATTCAATCGCTGCATTTTGATGCAGATAAAAAACTTTTAGGTTTCGTAAATGAAAAAGTTACAAAACTCAACACATATTACGATGGGATCATAAATAGTGACATTATTTTAAAGCTTGATAAGAATAATAATGCGGAAAATAAAATTGCTGAGATTAGAATGCATGGTAAAGGACAAGAGTTCTTCGCCAAAAAACAATGTGCTTCATTTGAAGAAGCTACTGACCTAGCTTGCGAGGCATTAAAATCTCAGGTTAAAAAACACAAAGAGAAAAAACTATAATCCTGTTATAAATATCAATTAAACCGCACTTAATCTTAATACGTGCGGTTTTTTTATTTTATAAATATCTGCGTTCCATTTTTTCTTACTTTTAAGTTTTATTTCAATTATGAGCGATTTTTCAAAATATAAATTTGGCACAAAAGCCATTCACGCCGGTGCAGAACCTGACCCAACAACAGGGGCAATTATGACACCTATTTACCAAACTTCAACTTATGTTCAGGAATCTCCCGGAAAAAACAAAGGCTATGGTTATGCACGAGGTAAAAATCCTACAAGAGAAGCGCTTCAAAAAAATATTGCTGCACTCGAAAATGGAAAACATTGCATTTGTTTTAGTAGTGGAATGGGTGCTACTGATGCTGTTATAAAATTATTACGTCCCGGTGATGAAGTTATTACAGGTGATGATCTTTATGGTGGTTCTTATAGGATGTTCACCAAGATCTTTGAAAACTATGGAATTAAATTTCACTTTATTAATTTAAGTGATGCTGATAATATTAAAAAATATGTAAATGCTAAAACAAAGTTGATTTGGGCTGAAACACCTACCAACCCAACTATGCAGATTATTGATATTGAAGCTTGCTCTAAAATAGCAAAAGCAAACAATATTCTTTTAGCAGTTGACAATACATTTGCCTCTCCTTATTTGCAAAATCCATTGGCGTTAGGTGCAGATATTGTGATGCATTCGGTAACCAAGTATTTGGGTGGGCATAGCGACGTTGTAATGGGTGCGCTAGTAATGAATGATGACAAGCTTCATGAACAGTTGTATTTTATTTTAAATAGTTGTGGTGCCAATCCCGGACCAATGGATTGTTTTTTAGTAATGCGTGGAATAAAAACATTGCATTTAAGAATGGAACGTCATTGTTTTAATGGAAGAAAAATTGCTGAGTTTTTAAAAACACATCCCAAAATAGAAAAAATATATTGGCCGGGTTTTACTGATCATCATAATCACGCTATCGCAAAAAAACAAATGCGCGATTTTGGCGGAATGATTTCCATCGTATTAAAAGACGCTGATCAAGATAAAACATTTAAAATTGCATCGTCCTTTCAAGTTTTTTCATTGGCTGAAAGTTTGGGCGGAGTTGAATCCTTGATCAATCACCCTGCAACTATGACGCATGCTTCAATTCCTAAAACAGAGCGTGAAAAAGCCGGTGTAGTAGATAATTTATTGCGCTTAAGTGTTGGTGTTGAGGATGTGGAAGATTTGATAGAAGACTTGAAGCAAGCTTTAGCTTAATAAAGCATTCAGATATTTGAATAGGTAAAATAATGTATTTTAAGTACATTTAATTATCTATTTTATAATTGAGAAGGTTCGTGAAAAATATTTTCTTTCTTTTTATCTTTTTTCAAGGATGGTTATTTGCACAAACCAATGGTGATGGACTTGTATTAAAGAAAAAATTGTATTCTGACAAAACACTTTCAGACTCTGGAAAGGCAACAATTTATAATAGACTTACTGAAATTTATTTTCAATTAAACCGGGATTCTGCCAAACACTTTAATTATATAGCTGAAGTATTGTCTCTTAAAACAAAAGACAAACGAAATTATGCAGCTGTACTATATTATAAAGCTGCTTTCAAATATTTTGATTCACAGTATGATTCTACAATTAATTTACTGAATAAGTCGATACTAAATTTAAAGGGGATAAAATACCAATTTATAGAATCCAAACAATATAATTTATATGGTGCTGTTGAATTCTTAAAAGGAAATTACAAATTGGCAGAAGAGTATTATTTAAAAAACTTAAATATTAATATTGAAACAGGAGATACTGCAAGCATATTAAATACTTATTATAATATATCGCTCATTCATAATTCACAAGGCGACTATAGCAAAGCCATTGAATACAATTATAAAATTCTTGAAATTGCAGATAAAGTAAATGATTCAACCAATTTAATGCTTGCTTATCAAGGTTTAGGAATCGCTTACGGCAATGTTTCAGAGGTAAACAACTCCCTTTTGTATCTTAAAAAAGCTTATCAAATCGCTCTCAGAAAAAAATTAGAATATGAGCAAATTGGTATATTAATAGATCTAGGCAATAATTATAAGCAGGTAAGAAATTATACAATGGCTTTATATTATGAAAACAGGGCTATTGCACTCGCAACAAAAATCTCTGACCAAAGAACACTCTCTGTTTCTTTAAGTAATAAGGCTGCAACACTTTTAAAGATGGGTAAATCATTAGAGGCTGAAGATCTTTTGAATCAATCTATTTTAATTTCTAAAAAAATAGATTTTACAAATGGGACTTTAGAAAGCTATATCACACTTTCACAAATATATTTTCTTCGTAACGATTTTGAAAAATCAAAATATTTTGCATATTCAGTTCTTGCCATTTCTAAACTTACAGGTGGTATTGATGATGAAAAAAATGCTTACAGATCTTTGTATTCGATTTATAAAAAACAAAACAAAAATGATAGCTCTTTGTTTTATTTCGAAAAATATACCCATTTAAAAGATTCATTTATTAATGAGTCTAAATTTAAAGAAATTGCAGTAGATGAATTCAAATATCAAAAACAAAAAGAAGATGAAATAAAAAAGCTTGAAAAAGAACTTTATATAAAAGAACTCGATAAACAAAAAGTAATTAGAACTGCAATAACTATTGCATCTATCATTCTTCTTGTTTTTTTAGTGATTGTCTTTAGAAATTATAGAGAGAAACAAAAAGCTAATCAGGAAATTCAAAAACAGAAACAAGTTATTGAATCAAAAAATAAGGATATTTTGGATAGTATTAATTATGCAAAAAGAATTCAATATGGAATGCTTGCTCAGGACCCTCTTTTAAAAGCTAACCTCAATGAGTTTTCAATTTTGTTTAAACCAAAAGATATTGTGAGCGGAGATTTTTATTGGGCTTATGAAACCAAAGAAAAGTTTTATTTATGTGTTGCTGATAGTACTGGTCATGGTGTACCAGGCGCATTCATGTGTTTACTAAATATTGGTTTTTTAAATGAAGCTATCAATGAAAAAAAATTATATCAACCTCACGAAATATTTAATCATGTTAGACAACGTTTAATTGAAAATATAAGTAAAGACGGCCAGAAGGATGGATTTGATGGGACTTTAATTTGTTTTGACAAAAAAAACTCAACTATAACTTACGCAGCAGCGCATAATCCACCTTTTGTGATCTCGGGCAACTCTATTACAGAATGTAAATATGATAAAATGCCGGTTGGCCAAGGCGAGCAAAAAGAATCATTTAATTTATATGAATTACCCGCTAAAAAAGGTGATGTACTATATTTACTCACAGATGGCTATGCTGATCAGTTTGGAGGAAAAGGTGAACAAGGAAAGAAGTTCAAGAAAAAAAACTTAAAAGATCTTTTAGCTAAAATTCAAGATAAGAAATTGAATGATCAAATAATCACAATTGAAAAAACATTTAATGAATGGAAAGGTGATCTGGAGCAGGTTGATGATGTTTGTATAATAGGATTACGCATTTAATATTTGTCACTAAGCTATTCGTCAATTTTAAAAAATTGCTTTTAATAACACTCCTTCGACTTAGTTTATCTTGAGCGAAGTCGAAAGGCTCAGGATGACATTTTTCTACATTTCCATTCTTTGAATTACTTTCTCGAACCAAAATAATTGATGACTTTTGTGTTATTGGATTACGCATTTAAGTATTCACCACGAAGGCACAAAGTTTTTTATTGGTTCCTATATTTAATAATCATCGATTGGCAATAAAAAAAGCTGTACAAAATGATACAGCTTTTTTAATTTAAAATAGGTTTATTCTGATTTATTTATCCTTTAAAATTATTCATTTTATCAGCTAATTTAATTGCTTCATACAGGTTAATTAAACCGGCATTTTTACCAAGGGTTTCAAATTTCACATAACGATCTTTGTCCCCTTTTTTACTTCCGGGTTTAATAACCATTTTTCCTTTGTATGTTTTTAGACTACTCTTGATCAATATTTTTTTCATTTGCTCTGGTGTTAAAGCAGGATAATATGATTTTAAAACTGCCGCTACTCCAGCGGAAACAGGTGTTGCCATACTTGTACCACTCAGATCTTTATATTCGTTTTCAGGTAAAGTGGAATAAATATCTACCCCAGGTGCAAACAGATCAACTGTTTTTTTACCGTAGTTAGTAAATGGTGCAGCTATCATAGAATCCGGCTTCCAACTCAAGGCACCAATTGTAATCATATTAGTGGCTGTTCCTTTTCCTTCAAATTTTGGAGTAGGAAAATGAATCTCTTTATCAATATCTACAGCATCATTACCGGCAGCATGCATTAATAAAACACCTTTAGATTCTGCATATTTTACTGCATCATCAACTACTTTTTTATTCCATGAATATTTTTTTCCAAAACTCATATTTAAAATGGTTGCCCCATTATTTACTGCATAAATGATTGCATTGGCAACGTCTTTGTCTCTTTCATCTCCATCGGGTACACAACGAACTGACATGATTTTTACATCAGAGGCAACCCCGTCCATTCCTATCCCATTATTTCTGCTAGCCGCAATAATTCCAGCTACATGTGTTCCATGAAGACTATGCGGGCCTTTACAATCAGCATTACCATAATTTTTTTCATATGGATCATCGTAATTATCACCAACAATGCTTCTTGGATCAAAATCAGGATTTAAATTTTTTTCGAGCATATTATAATAATGATCGTATGCGTCATCAATTTGATCTTTAAATTCATTAAAAGTGACTTTACCTTGCTTCATAGATATAGTACAAATTGCTTTAATTTGTTTATCCGTTTTATCTTCAGGAGTATATTTTTCTATGTTTTCCAATTTAATTTCTGAAACAGTTTGTTGTGATTTAATGTCCGATTCCATTTTAATCAACTTCTCTTTTATTAACTTAACCTGGTTATAGGAAGGTTCGTTATTTGATTTGGCGGTAGTAGTTTCCTTCTTTACTTGTTCATATAATTCCAAATCAGCTTTTTCTTCTTTTGTTTTAAAATCAGCTACTGTTTTACCTTCATATTTAGGTTTTAGTTTGCGATAAAGACGGGTTGATTCCAAATTATCCACATCAACATTTTTTCCATCTTTACCGCCTATAAAATTCCAACCGTGTATATCATCAATGTATCCATTTTTTATCATCGTCGATTCCGTTTCCAGGAATTTCTCCCGGGTTAGTCCACATCACATCCTTCAGATCTTCATGTTTATAATCTACACCACTATCTAGCACAGCAACAATTACGGGAACCGGCTTTCTGTCTTTCAATAATTCCTTATAAGTCCGTTCAGTACTTACACCATTCACTTTGTCATTTGTAGGATCGAGATTAAACCAATTATCAGGTCGTTTTTGAGTTTGTGAAAACAGAAACCCACTAATTAATAAGGTAGAAATGGAAATGAAGACTTTTTTCATCTAGAATTTGCTTTAATTTTAACTCAAAATAAACATTAATTAATCACAATTAAACACCGTTTAAACTAATTA
>Ga0206968_10029_pt1 | contig 38048 bp, 32 predicted proteins | sample Alteio_BWOrgHeat_22_FD_153254 | JGI IMG/M metagenome (GOLD analysis project Ga0206968, IMG submission 153254) | Enriched cells from forest soil in Barre Woods Harvard Forest LTER site, Petersham, Massachusetts, United States -... | ecosystem: Environmental > Terrestrial > Soil > Temperate forest >... | reverse complement strand
CGCAATAATACGGACAGCATATCCGGTGCTGGCGAGTTGCCGGACAAGTTCAGGGCCGAGTGACCCGGTCGCACCTGTAACTACGCTAATCTGCTTCTCCAACATGACTTGTGGACCCTTCAGACACGGCTCCCCGGTTCGGGAATATTCACCAGAGGCAATCCGCTTCGAGGGACGCGTCTCGTGTGAAATTTGCGGATATGGTCAGGTTGATCCACCAAGTCCCAGAGGATCGCGAGATTCCGGCACGGCGGCGTGATGTCGAACGCCACACACAAGGCGAGGGTTCCTATTTGGAGTAACGAATACATCGGAAACTACGCCTTCTGCGAGACAGAATGCCGACTACTAACAAACTTCTTGTCGGGGCTCGAAGATAGGATGCTTTCTGGTCGTAAGAGTCTTCGGATACGATCGTGAACGAGTGCTTTTTCGCGTTTCAGGCTGTCGAAAATCAGTCCTGATAAGATTTCAGGACGTGATTTCCGAGGCGTGCCAACAAAAAAACTAGCCACTTACGGGGATTCTCGTTACGTGTTGTAGTAAGCCCCGATGGAAATCAGACAGCCTCGCTTATGGTCACTGCCCGTTTTCCGGCCAGACTGGCGTGAAGAGTTGCGAGCATGTCTCTGGCCTGCCGCTCGCGGCTGTATCGCGGAGCGGCTTCGCAGCTGCGTCTTGACAGGTGGTGCAGGATTTGCCGGTTTTCTTTCAGAAAGAGAATAGCGGATGCAAGTTCTTTCGGATCTTCGGCGGGAACACATAGGCCGACTTCCTCCCGTCGAACGATATGGCTGGCCTCGCCCTCTGGCGCGACGAGAAGAATCGGCAAGCCCATCCCCATAGCCTCGAAGATCTTGGAAGGAATGACCGTCCGGAATAGGGGCGCGTTCTTCAGATGGACCAGAGCAATATTGCATATGCTCCAGGCGTTAGCCACCAGTTCCTTTGGCTGCGCAGGGACGAAGGTCACGTTTTTCAATGTCATCCTTTCGGATTCGGCAATCAGGCGAGTGCGTTCAGCCCCGCTGCCCACGAACACGAACCTCACTTGCCTATCCGACACAAGGGCAGCGGCCCGGAGCACGTTTTGCAGTGCGTGCGCCATCCCTAGTGTGCCGATATAGCCCACTACCAGATCGTCTTCGCCAATCCCCCACTGGCAAGCAAGAGCGTGATCGCGAGGACGCGGAGAGTAACGCTGAAGGTCAACGCCGTTGATAATTATGTCGACTTTGTCTGATGGAATACCACGGCTCATGAGGTTGTCCTTGAATGCCGATGTCAGGGTGACGACACGGCTAGCGCGCCAATATAGGAACATCTCAACTTTTTCCAGACAGCGGACCACCGTACCCCGCTTCATTGCTCCGACAGCAACAATAGAATCCGGCCAAAGATCCGAGATTTCCAGAACGAACGGAAGGCGCCGCAGCATGGAAAGTGCGCATGCGCAGACGGCAGCAAAAAATTGTGGCGATGAAGCAACAACAACATCCGGACGGGGTTCCAATAGGCCAGCGAAGAAGGCGGTGACCATATAGGAAAGGACATCCAAGATTCGCAAGATGCGGCCAGCGTTTGGGGCGAAGAATGTCTTTACGCGGACGACGCGAATACCGTTGAGTACATCTACCTGGCGCCACCGATTTTCATAGCCTGCGTACGCTTTGCCCTCTGGAAAGTTGGGGCAGCAGGTGATTACCGTTACATTGTGACCCCAACGGACCCAATAACAGGCACGCTCGAACACTCGAGAAGCCTGGGCGTTTCGCTCAGGCGGAAAGTTATCGGCTAGAAACAGAATGTTCATTGAGAACCCCTTCGACGATCTGCGATGCAGCATCCCCATTCCGTTTTTTGGCCAGGATATTTTTCTGAGTATGCTCATTCAGAGCCCCCGGCTCCGAGAGGAGCACGTCGACGATTCGCATGGCGGCATTCCCGTCCCATTTGTCGGGCATCTTGTTTTTTCGAGGTGGCGCATTTAGCGCAGCCAACACCGCAGCGCGGATTCGTTCCGGTTCACTGCCCACCAGGATATTGGTTCCCATCGTGCATGTGATGGGGCGCTCAGTGTTAGGGCGCATGGTGATGCACGGAATGCCCAGGACGGTGGTTTCTTCCTGGACACCTCCACTATCGGTGAGCACCAGGAGTGAACGCGCCGTTAATCCGATGAAAGGAAGGTAGCTTAAGGGGCCTATTAATTTAATCCGCGAGTCCCCACAGGTATCTTCGATGCCAAACTGCTGGAGATTATGGCGAGTTCGTGGATGAACCGGGAAAACGATCGGGATCGATCTGGATATGTCTATCAGAGCTTCGAACAATGCTGTCAACTTAGGCTTCGAATCCACATTGCTTGGGCGATGGAGTGTAAGAACGGCGTACTCTCGCACCTCAAGTTCGGTAGGCAATGGCATCGACAAGGCCTTATCGATGTTGCGGAGCAGCGTATCGATCATGGTGTTGCCGACGAAACAAATTCTTTCTTCGCTGACGCCCTCTCTCCGGAGATTCTCACTGGCCATCTCGTCCGTGGTGAAGAGTAGATCGGAGATAGCATCCGTGCACAGACGGTTGATCTCCTCCGGCATAGACCTGTCCCTAGAACGCAACCCGGCCTCTACATGAGCCACGTGAATGCCCAGCTTTTTAGCAGCTAATGCACAGGCAAGCGTAGAATTCACATCTCCCACGACAATCACCCAGTCCGGTCGATGCTCGTTGCAAACCGCTTCAAATGCAGTCATTACTCGAGCCGTCTGTTGGCTGTGAGAACCCGAACCAACCTCTAGGTTCAAGTTTGGTTTCGGAATTTGGAGGTCTGCGAAGAAGTTGTCGGACATCTCTTCATCGTAGTGCTGTCCGGTGTGTACCAGCAGAACTTGCTTCTGCTCACGCACCCGGAAGGCCTCCATGATAGGTGCAACCTTCATGAAGTTGGGGCGGGCACCAGCTACGAGGAGGTGTTTCATACTTGAGCAGCTCCAGAAAAGTACGGAAAGTCACCGGCACAGTCCCGTGAAAATGCCCGAGGGCCTGATAGTTGAGAACCGACGTATTGAATTGTGGATGCCAGGTGTCTCGTTCGAAGAGCAGTCTAGGATCCATGTGTCCCAGAATCTTACGTGTGAATATTCATGGTCAGGACCGCGGAGTCGTCCATCTTCGGGTGAGTAATTTACCGGTATTACTTCAATCGTCGCCCAACTTATCCGCGATTTTGTGAACTCACGATTTGTTCTATTGTGTAAGGCATGCGGAATCTATATGAATTGAAACGCGACCTTATAGCGTCAGGGCTCATGGGCGGCGAAAAGTCGACTTCAGGGCTTGCTGCAATAGTCTCAATGAGCTGTGAGGTCATCCCTCGGCTAAGTTACATCCCTAGAGATCCCGCCTCCCACCCCAATTGGCACATTTATTGTGGATTCCGTGGTCACTCCTCGGAAACTTCATCTGCTATCGTGCTGAGGGACTCTTGCTTCCATTGCAATGGCGTGCTCAAAGCGTCCTCTGTCTTCAACCAAAGCGAACATGGGGTCTTCGCAGTCACCAAAGGAACATTTACGTATCCGAATAAAGCCGTGCTTCTCAAGAGCATATTCAAGAGATAATTCGTCCCACATCCACTGTGCTGCTTTCCGCAACAAGTTGTACACAAATCCTGTTAGACCATGCCGCCGCGCTTCCTTGCCAAGGCATGTCGCATTGAGAAAGAAATTGTTTGCCGTCGGGTCTCCTGTTTCAAGTCTTGTAACATACTCTCTGGCAGCCCATTCAAGATCGGGAATCACCAATCTGAAGATTCCGCGAGCTTGAAGAATCTTCTTGGTTTGGTCCAATGCTCTGTGGAAGTCATCTAAAGTAAGCTGTTCCAGTATGTGGCTGGCGTACACTCCGCGGCAACTCCCGTCCGGAACTGGCAGACCTTCCACGATATCGCCGTACATGACATTGGGTGGAAATCGCCGAGCATTCTTAGTGTACATTTTACCGATGAAAGGAATCCTCTCCCATCTCAGAGTCGGGGAGGCATCGAAGTTCATCCATTCTTTTGGCGCCGTGAATCCACAGCCATAATTCACATACATTACCGATGATCGTGCCCCTTGTTTGGCGTGAGATCCAGAACCAACAGCCGCATTCACGTTCGGGTTCGGAATTAGAAGATCCGCAAATATGTCGTCAGACATCTTTTGACGGTAATATTGACCATTGTGCTGTCCGGCATTTATCGAGAGCGGCTCGACTTTCATGAAATTGGGGCGGGCACCGGCTAGCAGGATGTATTTCCTGCCGCCAGCGCCAGAAAACAGCGGAAGCTAATCGGCACAGACCCGTGATAACGACCCACGGCCAGATGGTTGGGAATTGATACATTAAATTCGGGATGCCACTTGCCTTGCTCCAGTGACCGATGAGTGAGATGCTCATCCAGCTGTAAGTCTGCATGCGCCTCCGGATGGATGTGGAAGAAAATCCCAACGTCATGCACGCCGTGGCCCTGCAGGGTGTCGGAGATCAGCAGGCCACCGTCAGTGAATTCCACCGTCCTGCGGTGGATGACGGGTTTTTCCAGACGCCGATAGCCGTCGTGAGCAGCCTCGGCAAACGTGGCGTGATCGGTCCGGACGTCGAAAGGCCGCGCCCGGCGGGCGACTCGGAACGCAGCCCAGACCTCAGACTGATCGGAGCCGTCGACCGCAACCGTGTTGTGCGCCGCGGTTCCCCGCTGCTTGGTGCGCTCCGGCCCAGGTTCATATGTGGAAGTTCCAGAGTTTACAAGGACACGCCGACCGCGATGTGAGACCTCAAGGGAAAGCGTATCTGCGTGGGCGTGTCCTGGCTGGTAATCCGGTCCTATCGGCGCCGCATCAAAGAGCACCACCGTGTCATTGTTTTCGAGCCGGATGTATCCGCTCTCTCCCAACGCTGCCCTGTGCTCTCGAATCCCGAGCCCTTGGGCATAGTGGCGGAGTGTTTCTAGTTCTGGAGCAATCTCGAAAGCCGCGTCGTTGAAGAATGAAATTCGGCCGTCAGGATGGCACATATTTCGAAGCCATCCAAGCATCCTGCCAGCGACTTGCCTCCACGCATACGCTTCACCCGCCAGTGGGACTTGCGGGTACGCCTGTGCGATGTTTACCAGGTCGAGCAAATCTTCGAGGATCAGCGAGTGGTACATGGGGCTCCGCTCGAAATGGCCGCCGTCATTTAGAACCTGTTCGTCGATCTGATCAGCAAGTATCTCCAACCCTATGCGCAGCCAACGCTCCGGTTCGTGTCCTGAGAAGAACAGCCCCGCGAACACGAGAGCCTTGGCGTTGGCGAACAAGTGATTGGCGAGCAAATCATATTCGAGGGAGTTCGACATGAACTCAGCCTGTGTTGCGAGACTCTCAAGGCATTCCTGGTTGAGGATGCCTCCTGCCCGCTCCCACTTGATCCAGTTCACTATGCGCCGTGACAGCGGGTATGGTTCCCAGCCATTTCCCGTGCCAGCTGGGTTGTTTCTGACCCATAACTGCATCAGGTCCAGATCGAGGGAATCGAAGTAATGCAGGTTGTAGAGCCATAGTTTTGGTATACCTTTGTCGTTCCATCCTTGGGGTTCCCGCTCTTGGTTAAGGAAACGGAACCGAAACGGCCCACTCCGTGCCGGGTTGCAGGAAATGGCCGGCTTCCATCTCCCTGCGGCAGGGCGCCGCTCCGGGACATAGTGGACATGAGCCCAGAGGTTTTTCCGATATACCCGATGGTATATTTGGACAGCCTTCAGATGTCTGACGGTGTGGAATAGAGTCAAGATTCCTTTGTTATCGTTAAAGTACACAAGCGGCCTGCAACGTGAACCGCGCGACTTCGATCAGCTCGGCAAGCGAAATCGGCGAGGGCCCGCCCTCCCGCACTGCTTTAAGAAATGCCGCTGCACAGGCGTTCGCACCTTTATCCTGCCGCCACAGGTTCAGGCGTTGAAACCGAGGCCAGCCGAATCCCCGGAGCTTGCGGAAGTTGTCGAGTTGCAGAATTCGGCCTTCACAGAAGACTTCCAAGCGCTCTTTAGGGAACGACCGGTTCCCGTTGGCAAGGTAATGAACGCTCCCGATGGAGCCATCCGTGTAGGTGACACATATGCTCACGGTCTCTTTGTCGATTTCTTTGCGACTCAGGTCGACAATCGGTGCACCGGCCAGAAATCGCAGCAGATCGAGGAAATGGCAGGCTTCACCAACGATACGCCCGCCGCCTCGTTCTGGATCGAGGATCCAGTGGTTAGCGGGCACTACTCCAGCATTCACGGTGTAGACGAATGCCTTTGGCCCCTTCATATCCGCAAGTAGCTCCTTGATGCGCACAATGTGGGGGGAAAACCGCCGGTTGAACCCGACCATTAGAAGTGGCCTGTTATCCATAGTCGCCATGAGCGATTCGATCTCATCGATTTCTTCTTGCCGGATGGCAAGAGGCTTCTCGACAAACACGTTCTTCCCGGCCCTAAGGGCTCGGCAAACCATGGAGGCGTGACTGTCATGGCGAGTGGCAATTACAACGGTGTCAGTCCGGGGATCTTCGAAAAGCGCATCGATGTCAGATGTCGCCTCAGAGAACCCGGCTTTTCGGCCCGCACACGCAGCCCTTAAGCCTCCATTAGACGCGATAATCTGGAGCCCAGCCCCGGCCTTTTGAAATGCTGGGATAAGGGTTTTCGAAGCGTAGCTGCCCGCGCCGATGAAGGCAATGTTGCCCTTCGATCTGGTTTGAGTCCACTCCGGCTGCAACCGGATAGTGTGGGCGCTAAGTTTCTCATCCGTCTTTTCGCGTGAGTACTCAAGCAGAACACCGAGGTGGAACTCATCGGTTTGGATCAGTTCATAGGCTTCGAGCGCTCGCTCGAACGAAAAACGGTGGGTCACCAGTCGTGCGACGTCGAGGCGACCTTCGGCCATCATGTCCAGCACTGCTTCAAAGTTTCGCTGGGCCGTCCAGCGCACATACCCGAACGGATAGTCCTGTCCCCCCTCCTCATAGGCAGCGTCGTATCGGCCGGGGCCGTAGGAGCAGGAGACCTGAAATGTCAGTTCTTTCTTGTAAAAGTCGTCGCGAGAAAGCTCAACGCCCGTGACTCCAACAAGGATGATGCGACCCCGTTTGCGACACATGAGAGCGGCTTGGTGAACCGGTTGACTGCTCCTCGTAGCTGCAGTGATTATGACCCCGTCCACGCCGCGATGACGAGAGATGCGATCAGCGGCAGAGATGGGATCCTCGCCACAGGAGAGGTCGACAACCTCCGCCCCGAAATGGCGGGCCAGATCTATCTTCTTGGAATCGTAGTCCACGCCGAGAACGCGGCAACCATGGGCACGAAGCAGTTGCACGGCGATCAAGCCAATCAATCCCAATCCAGTAACCACGAAGGTTTCGCCAAGCGTAGGTTTGGCAAGCCGAATCCCCTGGAGGGCGATCGCGCCTACAACTGTGAATACGGCCTCATCGTCCGAAACACCGTCTGGGATACAGGTACAGAGGTTCTTCGGCACCGACACCATTTCGGCGTGCGGGCCATTGGACACGACACGAACTCCGGACTCGACGACCTCACCCATATTGCAGTATCCAGGCCCAATGTATTGGTCCAGCTTGACTTGTACAGCCTGCAGCGTCGCGCCCAAACCGTCCACCCGGGCCTTTTCGATCACCATTCGAACTTTGTCTGGCTGCTGGCGCGCCTTCTCGATCCAATTAGCTTTGCCGAATTCGAGCAGCATTCGTTCTGTTCCGGACGATATCAAAGAAACGCGAGAACGCACTAGAACCTGACTACCCAGAACCTCGGGGCAGGGCACATCAATTATTTCGATACTTCCGTTTCGTAAGGTCTGAAGAATCTGTTTCATTGTGCGACCTGGTTAGATGCGGAACAGTCGGACACATTGGTTTCCCTTCCGATTATTTCAGAAATCACAGCTCTGTATTTGCCCGACGCGGATCGCTGTATTTCGTCAACATACTCTAGGGAAACTTGGTTCCCGGGCCCCAGTCGCCGACCCACCTCACATAGGATTCGTTCTTGATCACTTTCCGAATAGCCTTCACCCCGAACGATCCGAATCGTTACTTCACCTGGTACCGACTGGTGTAGTTGAGCCTGCAGCACGGTGGTCGTCCACTTGAAAAGGTGATTCACGGGGCCTAGCACGCGTCCGTGTCGAAGCACAACGTAATCTGAAGTCCTACCATCGACCCGTTCAACAATTCGTCCTGGGCGTCCGCATGAACAATTTCCGGGGAAAAGCGTGACTATATCATCGACGTCGTAACGGACGAGAGGAGTTAAAGGATTTGAAAAGTTTGTCCCCACCACACGATAGGTGCATTCGCTATCACCGGTGGGAACGAATTCTACAGCCGCGAAATCCTCGTCAACGTGTAACCGGCCTTGTTCGCATTCGGAGAAATTCGCAACGGCTTCCGCCATGCCATAGTGTTGGCGTGGTCGAACACCTAGGCCCCGATATATTAGGTCAGCCTGGTTCGGTAGCAGGTTTTCAGCGCCGCTAGTAACCCATTTTGGTGTGTAACCCAGATCCATCCTGCGGTCGAGTAGGTATGAAGCCAAAAGTGCAAGAAGGGAAGGATATCCGTGAAGCCAAGGTGGCCTTTGCCTGCGCAGCTCCTTGATATAGCCGGGCAGGTTGGCGGGTGTCATGTGATTGCCGCTGAACATGATTTGCTTCGCCGGATAGTTAACTCTCCAAAAGGGAGGACCTAATTGAGAGGGAGAAGCCATCACACGACCACCGAAGTAGCCACACCACATGTTTAAATCGATACCATGCCATCTTCGATATCTCCACCACACTGCCCATTGTTCCTGCATGGCCAGCCGCGTTGTCCAAAATTTAAGGCCGCTTCCGGTTGTACCACTAGTGTGTACAACCAACTTACTAGACACCGCTAGGTTCTTTGGCTTCAGGGCATCCGAGCAATTCTGAATATCCCGTTTCCTCAAAATCGGCAACTGGCGAATAAGATCCGCCATCGATTTGGAATCCGAGACTGAAACGCCCAGCTTCCCTAACCGGGAGCGATAGTATGGGGACCACTCAACCGTATAACGCAAGAATTCCCGAAGGCGATAGTCACGAAATTCGACCACCTGTTCCTGACGCCATCCGCTCCTATCCTCAACGGCCTGCAAAATGCTGCGGAAGGAGCCACCATACCTGCGTTGCTCCGTTCTTAACGCAACCAGATTACACGCAAGACTCTGCAGACGCGTTGGCATCCGAAGATAACAATCGATTAATTTAGCCAATTTGTTATTCCATGAAAGATCGTGAATGGGTGGCTGCAGCAATTCTTGTCAAACAAACATAGGACGATCTACAGTTGCCAGTACGGTATCAGTTTTACAGGAACCGAAATTGTGTCATACCATGAAGATTGCAAAAGTTGAGCTTCTTCACTTGCTCCAGCAGAGCCGGGATGCACCATCACCTCTATCGTTTTGTAAGAACTCTTGGAATCGCGCTTCGCTGTCTTACAAAATGTTACGAAGTTGGTGAAAGCATCGGTCGTTCGAGTCGCGCAAATTCGCCTCAATGCGCAATTGAAGACCCACTTACTCATGATGACCGCTCTTGACGGCTCGCATCCAGGAACATACAGGTTTCTGCTTATCCGCACGCTTCGGATCCCATACCTTCGCTGAACCGCTTTCAAAGCGGGGAGTAGGCTGGGAGCGGTATGAATGTGATGGTGCGAATCTATGTGGCTAATTGAAAACCCCAGGGACACAAGCCTATCCATTTGGCAGCACCATTCTTCGTAGACTGCCCTTAGTATGACTGGCTTCAATGCGAGCTGCATAATTCGGCACCTGCTCCTGAGAGCCCTTATCGTGGAAAGATGCTGTTCGAGTCCATGGGTCAATGGCTCAAATTCAGTTAGATTGAGATGTGCTCCGAAGGATGCCGTCGGGAAACAGTGAATGTATGCGGCCGCTTCTTTCACTCGAGGGCCGTTGGCTAACACCGTCGTCGACGTGATTTGATTCTTGGCAAGTAAATCGAATATTGCCCCATTTACTTCATTATTTATGCCAAGGTCGTCTGCATTTATAATTACCGAGATCAATGGAACAGTGTTCTTCACCATAATTTAACTTATCCTCAAAACTGTGCTTAAGGGGCTCCGCTCTCAGAAGAACCAGATGCATCAGAAGAAAATGATTAGCACACCGAATTCTGAAGTGTGAGCGGCCTACCAGAAGAATGGTTTGACCCAGATCTCATTGCTGCTCACAAGGAATCCCATAATGACAGCCGACACTTCTACGAAGTCCTTTCTCTCAACTGTTTCCGCGATGTCAAACATCCTAGTTGGCATCAAGTGATCGTCTGTTCCCGGTTTGTCCTCGGAGTGTGTCGCGGCGTTGCATTGTCGCGCCCCTGTTGCCTTAGCTCAAGGCACTTCAAATCAATCAAAGTGCTGTACCATAGCGCGTGAAGAAAGTGGTAAATAAATGCTTCACGCCCATCAAGAAAACCACCACGCAGGATGTAGATGTAGATGAAGCGAAGCCACGGCCGTATGAATCCCGGTAGGCGACTATAGATGCTGTGCTGGAGCCAGCGCCGCCTCTCGCTGGGGCTGCCCGTTAATCGGGGGCACAAGTATGCATCATTCGTCCGAACCCCAAAGCGTTCTTCCGCCTCTCGATGGGCGAAATGAATATGTTTCTCCAACCATGTCTCAATTGGTTTCCGATCTTCGTGTATGAAGTCCCGATTGAGTCGCCCGCAAGGTCCGGCTACCAGGATGTGTTCGTTGACCTGTCGGTCCTCGCATCTTCCCTTCCCCCGGCGGAAAAGCCGCAGTAGCCATGTGGGGTAATATCCCCGCCGAATCCATCGTCCCATCCATACAAACCGCCGCTTAATGTAAAAGCCGTCTTCATGCGGGACGCTAGCGATGGCAGATGAAATTTCATCACGGAGATCTTCTGGCACCCACTCGTCTGCATCAAGAAAAAAGATCCATTCAGAGCGAATGGGCAGATTGTCGAGGGCCCAATTTCGCTGCAACGCGTAATTCTCAAAATGCTTTTGAAAGACCTGGCATGGATAGTTTCCAGCAATAGCAACGGTCTCATCCGCGCTGAAGGAATCCAGGAGGAAGACCTCTCGCGCCCACCCACAAACTGACCCCAAGGCTTGTGCGATGTTCTTTTCCTCATCGAAAGCGAGGATGATGATTGCTAGGTCGGCACTCATGTGAGCACTTACTGAGATCCCTCAAGTAATCCAGAGTGACAGCAGGCACGCACTGCATGTCCTGGCCGCTCGAATCAGACGGAGTACATCCATGCTCGTGGCACGCGGTCACATCGAACGAAGAGGCATACTGTTTAAGCCAATGGATCTTTTTACTCTTTGCGAGCATTCACGCCCGATTTTCTACCCGGGCCAGTGCCATACGGGCCTTGATTGTCTCAATGGGCAATTCGACTACGGTGTTCTGAGGTGAGCCGGTAGAACACCAGGTGATCCTTTAGGCCAGCCACTAGTCTGTCCGTTGTCGAAAAGGCGTCTGTGTCACAGGGATTTTGCCAAGTGTTCCGTCAGTTCTTCGCCCAGGCAGAGCATACTGAAGGTGGGATTCGCCGTCCCAGCACTGGGAAATACCGCGGTACTCAGAACCCAGAGGTTCCTGGTTCCCCGTGCGCGGAGATCCAGGTCGACGACCGCTTCGCTGTCGGAGCCCATTCGACAGGTACCGACTGGGTGATACGCGTCATGCGGTTTCGTGACACCGCCATTGAGAACCGGAATCAGGTCGGGCAGGCCGGCGGACTCCCCGGGCCATTTCCTCAGCAGGCGCTCCGCGGTTCTCCGGATGTTCTCCTTATCCGCCTCGCTGACACGCCATCGCACCATCGGCACCCGCCTCCCGAATGCGTCGCGGTCGTTTCCGAGGGAGACCTCATTGTCAGCGGTCGGCATCTGCTCGATGTCCAACTGCAGATGCGCGGGAGTGCCTGTCGGGATGTGGAGAATTTGACTCACGTAACGATCGAAGCTGAACTGTACCAAGCCGCCGAGGCCCTCGATAAGTTCTGTGAATTCGATCTTTGGCAGGCGACGGGACTGCAGGCTTAGTAGAACGCCCTTGGCGAGCCGAAAACTAGGATTGTCGATCTCAAAGATGAAGTGGGCAAATCCTCTGGGAGCCGGAGGCTTGGCTTCTGACTCGACGAATCGGAACGATCTCAGTCTTCCCCTCGAGAATTTTGGCCCCAGCAGGGCGGCGATACGGTCCCGGTCGGCTGGCGCGACGTCGGCGATCTTGCAGGAGAGATGATCCGACAGGCAGGAACCGATCGCGGCGGTCGAGGGGAAAACCGCGCCCCCTCCGGCGTCGTTCACCTCGAGGAGAATCCTGGCCGACTCGATTGCTCCCGATGCCACGACGAACTGCCGCGCCTCGACGCATACGCGGTTCCGGTTTCGTGAAACCGCCCCCACCGATCGCACGCGTGCCGGGCCGGAGGAGCCTGGATTGATCGTCCAGGATGATGCAACGGCGTTGAGGAAAATTCGTAGTCTACCTCGTTTCCCGGAATTCCCGGCTACGAGATGGGAAAGGTTCCTACGCCCGAAGGGTAGAAACTCGCCGGCAAGGATCTCCAACCCGCCCGACCGACTAGCACGGACAACATCAGGGATCTTCTTCTCCGGCAGTGAGTCGAAATTTTCCTCGTGATCGAATCCGAGAGTTGCAAGCACTTCGTTTGAGTTTTTCCTGACTACCGAGACGATGTGCCGCCAAGTGCACGTGTCTTCGGCCTCGCCATCGCGAATGTCGTGGGCCGAGTGGGGGATGAGCAAACCTCCCCACCGGGACGTCGAGCCTCCCAGGCCGAAAGCGCGTCCCTCCGTTGCCCCCTTGTAGAGGTCGAGGGGGAACGCTGGATTCATTCCGAGCCGATTGCCGTCGTGGCAGACCCTGCCTCCTGCCTCGAGGATGACGACCGATTGGCCGCGGCGGGACAGTCGGTCGGCCAGGTACAGGCCGGCGGCGCCAGCACCCACGATGCAAACGTCGCAAGACACGTCGAAGATCTCTCCACCGATGGAGTCCAAGTCGAGGACGGTCATTGTGTTTTCTGGGAACTGGTGGAAGCCAGCTTAGCGATCCTCTCGACACGTCGGGTGGAGACCAGCACGGAGCCGGTCCGATTTCTCTCGAGTGCCCTCGTGAGGACATCCTCCGGCCACAGCTGGCCGGCAGAGACGGACGTCGACGAGAGATAACCAAAGGTGATCTGCAGCTCACGCCCCACTCTCGTCACCCGGTCCGCCTCCAAGTGATCCAAGCTGTCCCGCACCTGGAGAACCGCTCCCAGGGGATGACTCGGCCTGATCCACTCCTCCATCGCTTCCGGCTGTCCCGCGAGCCCCCAAGCGCGGATGCTCCCCTTCCGCTTTTCCTCCAGCAGCCAGGTGAGGAATTCGTCCGAGTCGAGTACGCCCGGCGAGGGTTCATGAAGGAACAGGATGTCGACGAATTCCGTTCTGAGACGTCGGAGGCTGCTCTGCAGGCTTCGTGCAGCGTGGGTCACCGACCAGTCAACGAGCGGCCTCGAGAGGCGGGGAATGACCTTCCCGAGCCCTTTTCGAAGCCAAACAGTTGCAATGTTCTGGCGTAGGCTCCCCGGCGCGTAGAGGCCGACCTTCGTGGCCAAGGTGACCTGGTTTCGTTTTTCCCAAAGGAAACGCCCGAGCTCCTGCTCGGCAAGGCCAAAACCGTAATAAGGCGAGGTGTCGAAATGGGTGAACCCCTGATCTAGCGCGGCCGCAAGGAGATTCTGGCGGAGCCGGCCCGATGGCAGATGGTGCAGGCTAGCCGTCCCGAAGGAAAGGCGCGAGACCTCGAGGTCTGTTCCTTGGAGACCGATGCGTTTCATCGTGCAGCTCGCCGGGCCATGATGTGGGAAGCGTCCGCCCAAGTGCAGCGGAATCCGGTGTTCTCGAGCAGAACTTCGATTTTTGCCGGGGCCCACGCCAGTCCACGATCCTTCAGCTGGCCGAAGTGGACTTCGACGAACAGAGCCCTCAGGTTCGGACGGCAAAGAGTCTGCGAAAGACCCCGGATAACCTCGAGTTCGAATCCTTCGGTGTCGATCTTGATCACATCCGGAGGCTTTACCGATTGGAACGTAAGACAGTGGTCGCCCCTGCTCACTTCGACATTGATGGACCCGCCGGTGCGGTCGGTCGGATCCGTGACAACACGGCTCGTCGTGCCGTCCCGATCACGTCCTTGCGTGAACTCGACCGTTCCCTCGTGGTCGCCCATTGCGATCGGAACCAGCGCCACGTTCGGGAGCGAGCCAGCGGCCCTCTTCAGGCGGTCGAAATTCGTCGGGCTAGGCTCGAACGCAACGACGGCTCCTTTCGCACCGACGATTTCGGAGAACTTAACAGTGTAGAGCCCTAGATTCGCTCCGACGTCCCACACACAGTCGCCCGATCGGATCTCGGACAGCATCGCCTTCTGAAAGCGATCCTCGTATTCAGCCGAACCCCTGGCCGCCACAAGCAACCGGTTTGCCCCGGTCTTCCGGCCGAGGTTACGCAGCGCGACGACGACCCCATTGGTTCTCCAGCTCATGTCTGTCCTGTTTCGACTGCCGACCCTGCTACATCCCTTGAATAATCAAGGTCTAATGTTGCGAGTGCGCACCGCTCTACCAGTGCCTCTTCTATCGCGAGTCCGTGCGATTCTTCCAAGCTTGGGAAAACAGAAAGTGTGCATTGGCGTAGGGCGTGCCCGGCGTCTCATGATGCAGGGTCACTCACAAGACATCCCCCGCCCATTCCCAATTCCGTATCGGATACTGCGATTCTGCGATGGAGTTGTGCCTCCCGCTTTTGCTTCGGGAAGATAGCCCTCGACTAATTTAGGAACAATACGCATGTAAATTAGTCGGCTCTACACTCCCTGCAGTTGGATTGTTGCCAGATTGTGTGATGACGTATCGCGCCCAATCCCGAAGCCCACGCGCTTGCCGGCACACTGGATTCCTCTGCGCAAGAAACCATTCCATGACTGGAGTGCTAAACCCACTCTTCTTGCGTTGGGCGATTTGCGCCGGTACCGAACTCGCCTGAGCGACGTTCGCTTTTGAGATAGGCGTATTAGTTATCCAAGAGGGGGCGACCGCCCTAAGCAAGGGCAGATCGAGGAACGGAACACGAATTTCGATCGAATGGGCCATTCCTGCCCAGTCGGCGTCACGCAACAATTGATTTCGCATGTACCAAGAGAGTTCGAGCGAACCGAGCCGCGTTTTTATGTTAGGTAATCCATCAAAAGTATCCCGCAGCCTGTCCATCGTCGCCAGTTCAGACCAGCCATCACGGACCATCTCAGGTGGCATGAGTCCTGGCAACTCCCAAGGCATGAACAAGCCTCTCCTCAGCAAATATGCCCCTTCGAGGTCGCGACCCAACTCGAATATCCCCGCATATTTTGGAGAGGTGAATGCGCCGAGCCATTTGGAGGAGACATATCGGAACGCACGCCCGAGCGAGCGGGGCGGCTTCAAGACGCGCATCGCATTAACGAATTTTGGGATATTAATGAAAGAATTGTACCCGCCAAAGAATTCATCGCCTCCCAGTCCGGACAGGCAAACCTTCAATCCCAACGTTGCCGCAATCTTGCTGACGCAATAAACGTTGAATCCGTCAATGGTAGGCTGGTCCATCGCTGTCAGAAAGCCGGGCAGATCATCCATAAAATCGCCAGCCGTTGCTATGACTGTTTGGTGAGCGGTCTCGTAGAGTCGGGCCGCTGATTCCGCAAGCGGAACCTCATCACGTTCTGTTCCCCGAAACTCGGTAAATCCGACCGTTAACGAATGGAGCTTCTGCTGACCACACTGGCGTGCTAAAGAGGTGATGACATTCGAGTCAATTCCGGCGGAAAGGAAGACCGCAATAGGCACGTCGGCGACGAGATGATGGCTAACCACGTCAAAGAGGAGCTCTCGAAGCCGCTCGGAGTTGAGGGTGCCAGATTGGAAGCCCCCCATCGTCGCCGTTTCTAGCATCACCTGTGGAACTGAACAGAATGACACTTCCTCCTTGGGACCCTTGTCAGTAATCGTCATGAACGAACCTGGGCGCAGAGCGCGGATATTGCGAAACAGGGTAAAAGGTTCCGGAACCGAGCCCCAGAGATAGAAACCGACGTGGCCTGCCGGATCGGGCCGAGGGGGAACACCGCCGCTGGCCAGCAGTGCCTTCACTTGGGAGGCGAATCTAATCTCATGTCCATTATCCGAGTAATAAATAGGTTTGATTCCGAACGGGTCGCGGGCGAGCAGCAATGTTCTTCGCCGGGAATCCCAAAGCGCGAACGCATACATACCTCTGAGATGGTCGAACATCCCAACGCCATATTCAGCGTAGAGCTGCAACAACACCTCCGTATCACCAGATGACGTAGAGCGATAACCTCGTGCGGACAGTTGTCGCCTCAAATCCCGATAGTTGTAGATCTCTCCGTTGAAGGCGATGGTTAGACCGAGGTCCTGTGCAGTCATCGGCTGCGCGGCCGCTTCGCTCAGGTCGATAATGGATAACCGGCGGTGCCCCATCGCGACCCGGCGATCCTCCGAAACCCACTCACCACTCCCGTCAGGGCCGCGGGAGACCATCGCATCCCGCATTGCCCGGACCTCAACAACCGCATCCAACGTGGGCGGTTGACCGTACTTATATATACCGGCTATACCGCACATAGAAGTGAATAGGAATTCGCGTGTCTGATGCTAAAGCTCATTGAGACTTCAAGATCAAGAGCCTCGCGACCACTGACAGCCAAATGGAGATCGAGTTTATTTTTCAATTCGAGATAGTTGAGATCCATCAAAAGCAGATACCACATGGCATTCAGAAAGTGACAGATCAGAGGGAAGGCGGCGAGGCGAGCTTCATTGGAGACTCACCGCTCGAGCCGCCTCTATTTCTAAAAGAGATCGGCCGCCGCGAAGTTCATGACGCACTTGCAGGATTCGGAACTTTTCAGACGGAGTTGATTCGCGTTTCCGAAAATATTGTTCAACAAGCCATCACAATGAGGATGGAAAACGAAATCTAAGCTATCAGCGAACATTAAACTGACCCAGATGATATCGATTCCCGATTTAGGGCCACCGCTGTCAGAAAAAGCTCCCGATTCCGTCGAATGTCCTCCTCGCGGGTCGCCATGTGGACACCATAGTCTCGTGCTCGCGAGGAAATGTCGTTCTGTGCTCTCTCATCGAAGTCCTGACATTCAAGTAGTCGTCGGGTGAATTGGGCCGGGCAGCTGAGCGGTAATGCCCACCCCACCCCATTTCGTTCGAGGTCGCGCCACGCAGTTTGATCACTGGTCAGAACGGGACATCCAGACAAGAGCGCTTCGCCGATAACGTGACCGAAGTTTTCACCGTGAGTGGGAAATAGTAACAAATCATGGGCGGACAATACTTCATGCACTCGTGCATGATGGAGGTCGCCCTGGTAGGTAACCTCAACATTCCGTGGCAGCGAGTTCATGATTGCACGGCATTCCTCCCAGTAGGCTGGGTCTCGGATTGGCCCATAAATATTCAAAAATATGCGACCCGAACCCAAACCTCTAAGCATTCGCAATGCGCCATCTAAGTTCTTCTTTCGCACTATGCGACCAAGAAAAATTATCTTTAGCTCCCCGGCTACTTTGGGCGTTCGAGTGGAAGAAATTGCTGATGTTGAGGGAAGTATCAAGTTTGGAGCGACTGTGATCTTGCCCGTCAGCGCCACACATCTTACTTCTCGAACAATATCCGCCGCTTCGTAGTCGCTAGAGGCCTGCCAGGTGATTCCATCGAGCAGACCTAGGAGCTGCAAAATTGAAAGGTATAGACGTTTACGTACTGAATGAAATTGGATGGCTCCGACGGACAGTTCGCCACGCGGTGCGAGAACAATGCGTCGTTTAGGAATCAACCCCAACTTGTGCAAGGATAGAACAAGCGTGGTGAACAGAGGATTATAGAGGCCGTTTAGGTAAATGATATCATAATTTAAAGCGAGGAGGACACGTCGAATGCGATGTGGATAGCGCATTTCTGGAGACAAGTAATAGACGTCTGTGTTCCCAATCCTATGCCAGGAACCACTTTTGATCCCAGGGTATGGCACCAAGTCCTTTGGCCCTCGATCCAATGTAATAATCTTAAAGTCAAATTCAATACCAAGGCACTCCGCCATATTAGAAATGCTGTGCATTGGACCTACACAAGAGTTGCCCGGCATATAATAACCTATAAATATCACAATTGTTAATCGTTCCATTGGCTTACCCCTGTTTTTAGTCCAATCGTTGCTATGGGGATAAAGAAAGTGTTTCGGCAGATTAAGTCAGACTACCATAGCTCAGAAGAGTACCAAGGCGGCTCCGGTCGCTCCGAGGCGAGATATACATGGTTAACTACGCTAAGAAAATAATTCGCAACCGAAGGCCCGGAGATTCGTTGAGACCACATCCTTAACCGTTGTGTTAGGCAATTAGAGCGCTTACCTCTGAGTAGCCATTTCCGGAGCGCGCTAAGCAAACTCTCTACAGAGCCTGCCTGCACAACCTCACCTCTCCAATCCTCGCGAAGTAAATCCGCAGCCCCGCAGCGATCGGTGCAAATCACCGGGACTCCAACCGTGAGCGCCTCGCTGACTACGGCGCCCCACCCCTCTTGGCCGGTACTCGGTAACACAAGGAGATCAGCAGAATGCAACATTGCCAGGGCGCTGGGCCGCGGCATGCTCGGTAAAAAGCGCACCCGATCAGTAATATGCAGCTGGGACGCTAGCGCGGTCCATTTCGGCTTCATTGGGCCATCACCAATCATTGTCAGAGTCCACGAGTAATCACAGCATGCTTGAAGGGCACGCAGAAGAATGTCGCACCCTTTACCCGGTACGCAGCGGCCCAAGAAGAGTATCGCAATTTCATTATCCGTCGACCTATTGAAGTCTTCCTGAACGGAGTGAGCGGCTTCAGGAACGTAAGCGAAAGGGAACACTTTCTTGCTCGGATATCCACAACCACAGAACCAATCGACGCCCTTTTGACCCATAGTTAAAACAAAATCAGTTTTTTCCCCGTAGGCTCGACAATACCACTTGTACAGACCTCGACGCACAGGTCCCTTCCACCCCAAATCTTTCGATGCCTCGCTAATCACACCGAGACGCCCCCGTCTAGTCGACACTGCCGAATATATTGCCGCGCTCAACTGACAACCTCTCCAGCCCTCTATCAGGTGAACACCATAAGGATCAGTTTCATAGACTAATGAGCGAATGACGCTCTGATTCGGACAAGTGGCAACTTCCGCGCGGCCGTAGTCTGGCACGGCCCAACCCAGTCTCTTGCGGTCGGGAGACAAAGCCTGCTCCGCAATTACGGTCACTGCACAGCCGTCAATCTCAGATAGCGCACGAATGTAAGGAGATTGATGCGGACTCAGAATGCTCTGCCAAAAGAAGAAGTGCATGCTCGTGCCTGGATAAGATGCTGAGGTTACGCTTGAGAACATTCAAGTGTTTCGCTTGTTTCGATCATACTCTTCAACGAAGAGAAAACAGGCACTGACACCCGCGCGTGCCCAGGCAAAGCTTCTAGGGCTATTGCTGCACATCAAAGCGTTTGGTGCTTTGAACGTCAGAGTCTTTATCGCGTGCCTGTCATGATCTCAGATCCGTGCAGGCACACGATATCTCCGATGCACACGGAGGGATAAGGGCCTAGCGTGCTTGTTCAAATATAGAGTATGGCGAGCTCGCGTCGAATGTGTAATACATGACTCGTGTGCCCAGGCTAAAAGAAGCCACAATTGCAACCCTAATCCGCCTATCGCTAGAATAATCATCTCACCATTATTTATGAGTAATCCAGTCAGAGCCGCCACCAATATCGGAAAACTATCACTAGCAAAGATGGGCTCAAAAAGCGAAATTAGTAGCATCGAGAAAATGACGCCGCCGACGAGCCCGACTTGTACTGGAACAGCCAAATAGATAAAGCCCTGTTCCGTGGAAGCTGTCAGAGGTACTCCGAGCACGGTCTCTTTCTCATCTGTGCGGCTTCCGTTTTCACCATCAAGACCAAATCCAACACCAGTCAAAGGGTGCGCCTCTACCAACTCCAACAATTCGCTCATTTGCCGGCCGCGGGATCCTAGCCACAAAGATTGCCAGCTCCTATCACCCTGCACCTCTCCCTTGCTCACAAACTGGTCAAATCGCTGAATCCATGTGTCGTTTCTGGTCGCCAGCAACCAGATCCCGGTAAGAATAACGAGAGCTGCAAAGCCCGCCACAGCGAGTGGTTTCATTAGTCTTCGGACTCTGGGGAACACTAGAGACATGCAGAATGTCACTAGGAACGCGACGCCGCAGGCCAGAACAGCAGTCCGACAGCCTGATGCTATGATTGTGAACCAACTGCAAATATCGATCGCTATCAGTGTGAAACTCGAGCAGCCTGTGACAACTAACGCGGTGATATACGCAGTCATTGGTGCCAAATATACGCCGTATGCCTGCGGTTGACTCAGTATGCCCTGAAAACCAATTTTGTTCACCGCGTATCCGGCCGAAGTGAACAATAAAGGAAGACTGAGCGCTAACACGGCGAAATGAAGTGTGTAAAACCAACTGCTGAAGTATTCCTTATCCAATCTTCGATCGCGAAATACGAGTAAACACGCCGCCGCCCCGACGCTGAACGAAAAGAGCTTTAAGAGTGAAAGAGTCCGATCATGGCTTACGAGGAATGCAAATGTTAGGCTGATGAAAATAAAGAGGGCAAACGACCAAGTCCAGTTCGGTGGAGCGGTGGGCCGGTATCGAGCATCCAAACTGACGCGCACCAGAACGGCAAAAAGCAACAGCCATTTGAATAGTGGAACCATCGGTTGATGTGGCACAAAGGCGTGATTAGCGAACGTGACGATGACACCGACAGAAAGGGCCTGTATAGAGGAGCGGCTATCCCGCAGTGCCCACAAAGTGAGCATGGCAAGCGTGGCGGCTCCACTCCACAGTGATAGTGGTTGGAGAAGGAGAAGCAGCATTACGCACAAAAGTTCGTGACGTAGCAATGCCGGACGCAACACGGGCATACGCCAACGGTCAGCTGTGTGATGCATCGTAAATCTGTTTGTTGGCAAACGCTCTCGTGGTCTTGGGTTACGAAACAAAGGGGCAAGGATCGTTGAAATTCATTTCCTCCGAACGGCTCCAGCTGCGCGAGTGAACATAAGGTTCTAAGAAAGAATGTCAGGGAGCGGCAGGGTCCGCCTGATTGGTCGGACTGCCATCGGTCAGATTGGTCTCTACCTGTACCAGTCCGTGAGAGGAACTAATATATTTCTCCGCCATCGGAGAATGACCATCCCAGGTCAGTTGCAGTAAACCAACTAGCCAGCTCCTCTCTTGGGCCCTCAAAGCGATAAACCACCCGATCACAACGCACACTATCATTGTGGAAGTGCCGGTTTCAAACCACCGAAGTGGCTCCGGGCCGACCGTCCCATGCTGAATAATCCAGGCAACCACCGTGGCTGCACAGAAGCTTAAAGTGGTGGTTGCCCAAATGCGGACGGCAAATGACCAGTAGCAATCCCGGATGATTCTACAGGTATCTTTCAACACGAAGTGATAGCACGCAATAGCCTCACCAAGAATCACAGCGATTGGAACCGCCCTGATCCCAAAATGCGGCAAGAGGATAGCTGTAGCGACAACCGTCAGTATGGCCGAACCTGCCCGAAGGAACGAGAGTCGTCGGTTTCGGTTTGTCGCAGTACTGATCAGTGAACAGGCAAGCCACGGTGCTTGCAAAAGTAACGCAATGAGGAATAGACGAAGGAGGACAACGTCAGGTTCGAGTTTGCCATTGGTCCAAGTGCGTATAACGGAAGCACCGTTGAACCACAGTGCGCCTGCTAAAGCCGCAGAAGAGACCACCGTGGCCGCGGAAAGACATCGGTTGCCAATACGGAGCTCGGCTTCAGCTCCAATTGCGTGCAGGCGTGTCACTTCGGGCCAGAATGCGTTGGTCAGCATTCCGATAACATTCCCCATGATCATCGTGAGCGTACGAGTGCCAACCAACAGAGCAACAGCAGCTCCGCCCAACGAGGCAGAAACCAGCACAACTGGGGCGTGATATGCAAGCAGGATGGCAACCGTGATGAGGCCGAAGCTCAAACTTGGCTTTATTAATCTGCGCATTGCGGCCAAGCTGGCTTCGCTCTGTCGCGGTAGGAGTTGCGGGTTAGAATGCAGAAGTAGCCCCCATACTATCGCAGTGATGACAATTACAGGTACAATTCCCCAAGCCGCTAATTCGAGAACATTCCCACCAGTAAACAAGACGAGCACAGTTATAACAATCCCAGCCAGGGTTACGGTGTTCCATATCCATTCAAACCTAGCGAGATCCCCCATACTGCGATAAATGCCCCAGACCTGAACGGCGAGTAATTGCAACATCAACCGAGCCGCGAGAAGCCAGCTTACTATTGCCGCAATGTGAGAAGGAATTGATTTAATCCCCAACCAGACTGGAAAGGGTACAAATATGCACGCGACTGCGGCCACCGCCAGAATAACTAAGGTAACCAACACATAGAAGGCGAGGGCAGAACTCTGCACTGAGCGGTACTGGCGCAAGTCTTGTTTCGCATAAGCCATGGTCATTTCATTCACAGCGGCCATATTCATACCCAAGTCCATCGTACTGAGGTACGCCACGACAGCTGAGAGGGCCATCCACTCGCCGTAGGTCGTATTGCCCCAGTGGCTCAGGAATAGCGGGACGAATAAGACGTTACCCAGCAAATTTAGTACGCTTCCAAACAAGATCGCACCCATGTTGCTTAAGAGACGTCTCAGCAAACCATCCCCTCCTACTCGGTCTGAGGATCAGACGTGTGCGAATCTGCCGGCGGTGAGGAGCGCGGTATTTAGATGAAAATAGACCTACTCGGAATCTTGATATTGCCCACTATGGCCTAGGGTGCAGGGACCAGCGGACAAGGGCCCGGGAAGCGAGTCCCCTCCGAACGTGAGCAAAAAAAAGAAGACGCTGACAATGCAGAATGTTGCGCACGATTAGTCCCGGCGAAGCTTCCAAAGATGCCGTTTCTGTGTGTGGCCCAATATATGCTTTCGTTCACTCCGATTTGGTGATTTCGGCTACAGCAGTCTTATCTGGGGTATGTGTGGCCAAAGTTGGAGAAGATGCCTTCTTTCAATTGAAATTCGTCATAAGGTGCTACAAATTTTTTATGAATAACGGCGTTCTTTTATCATAAGGTGTTGCCAAGATGCGACGGTTACATCGAGTTGTTTTTAAATCCCTTCATTAGCGTTGAGTTGTCAGGCTTGGCGGATCCCACTCGCGCCTCTCATTGTTCCAGAACTTTACGGTTCGGCACGGCACTCCGACGGCTACTGCGAATGGAGGTATGTCTCGTGTCACGACACTCCCAGCGCCAATCACGCATTTGCGGCCAAGACGCACGCCGCCCAGAATGGTCGAATTCGCGCCGATCCAAACGCCATCCTCAATAACGATGTCTTTTGAACACCCCGCTCCGGCAGAGTGTGGGCCATCCATGTCAATAATGTGTGTACCCGAAACAATACAGACGCGCGGCCCGACATCAACGAACCGACCGATATCGATGCGGCTCTCGCCTCCGCTCATGAGAACATGATGTCCGATAAATGTGTCATCCCCGATCGTCACTTGGCAGCAGCCATAGATTTGCGCCGACGATATGATGCGACACGAACATGAAACTTGGTACCCGGCGAACCGGTACAGAAACGCCTTCAGTTGATAGCAGCGGCTCGGGGGGAGCAATCGAGTGATCATGTTTGCCAAGAAAACAAGTGCAGTGCGCGGATGCCGCGAAATGGCGGAGTTTCTGACAATTGGCATAGCACTGCTATTCTGCACCGTCATTGTGTCATGCTCGTCGTGCATAGCCGATTCTCATTTGAAGCCCATTCAACTCGAGAAATGGCCTTCTGTTGCGGCATGGATCATTAGGTCTTTTTTACGGCGATGAAATCATTACTTTGGCAATAATTCCAATCGCGATCAGTGCACTAGCCGCTGTTAGTGGCCAGCCGGTAAGCGGTTACGACGGCCATCCAACGAAAATGAAGCCGCGGTGCATTTACGTAAGAGAGGGCTTTGATAGAAGGAGTTGTACGATCGTTGTTTAGCTTTTGCGCCATCAATAGTATTTGTCCCCGTAAGCGTAGTTGTATTGGTTCGTTTTCCGCGGATCCCATTGATTCAAAATAGTCCCCAGCACGCGCGTTCCGTCTTCCGTTAGCCGCTGGTTGGCAGCTACCGCTGCGTCCCTCATGGTCTGAGCCGACCGCACCACCAAAATGACGCCATCTGCAAGGCGCCCGAGGATCCGCGCGTCCGGCATATTCAGCATAGGAGGCGCGTCTATGATCACCGTATGGAACTCCGCCCGCATGCGGTTCAAGAACGCAACTGCTCGCGGGGAATGGAGCAGAGCTGCAACGTTAACAGTCGATGACCCGGCGGGTAACAGTTTCAAGTTTCTAAAGCTCGTCTTGAAAACCATTCCCTCACAGCCGTTGGGTGGCGCCTTTCCCTCAAGCAGATCGGCCAGGCCCCACCCGTTGGGCACACCGAAAATCTCGTGGAGCCGCGGCCGGCGCAGGTCGCCGTCGATCAGGAGGACGGATTGCATAAGGACGGACGGGCCGATCTCCGCCAACGCCAACGCCAAGTTACAGGCGACCGTAGTTTTCCCGTCTCCAGAGTTGGTGCTGGTGATCATAATAATGCGTGGTCTGTGGCCGTTCTCCCCAGAGTACAGAATCGACGTGATCGTTGCCCGAAATGCGTCTGCCAAGGGGGATTGTTTTCTATTCGAAGTGACAAGTTCCACTGGCCATGATTTGCCGTTCTCCGACTTCTTGCTTTCGAGGGCCTTTCCGTTCTGGTAGTAAGAGGGGAGCCGCCCTCGTACTGCTTTTGCTGAAGGGATCGCGCCCAACTCCGGCACGTCAAGATATATCGTGGCGTCACCAGGACCGTGGATCGTTCGGTCGGCACGTTCTTGTGCAATGACGAACGCCATACCAAAGAAAGCTCCAGCAAGAAGGCCGAGCGCCGAATTCAAAACGATGCTCGGCTTGTAGGGACGTGTTGGCGGTTCGGCGGAATCCACCACGCGGATGTTGCTCGCGCCTAGGGCGGAGGTCATCCCGGCTTCCTGGACGTTCTGAAGCATGGAGTCGTAAAGCTGGCGGTTCGTATCCACTTCGCGCTTAAGAATATTGTAATGCGTTACCTCTGCTGCCTGCTCAGACATCAGACGAGCCTGGGAGGCATAGTTCGCAGAGAGCAGATGCTCGCGGCGCTGTGCGGACTCAAATTCGTTCCGGATTCTCTGGATGACGCTGGTTCGTTCCTTATCGAGGGCCAGTTCCAGAGTCGTCACCTGCGCTTGGACCTTTTTCACAGCAGGGTGCGCGGGGGTCAGGGAAGAAGAAATCTCGGCTAGCTGGCGGTGAAGGTCGGTGAGCTTGACCTGGTAATCCTTGAGGGTTGCATCATCGAGCACTTCGGGGAGAGACTCCGGAGACGCTGTGGACACGAGCTCGTATCTCGATTGGCTGGTGACGCGATCCGCTTGAGCTTTGGAGAGTTCGTCCTGAAGCTGGCGCAGCTTCTCCTCGGCCACGTTGTCTTTCTCAGAGGTAAATAACAAGCCAGAAGCATTTGCATAACTCTGCAGCTCATCTTCGGATTTTTCTAGTTTGATCCGGACGTCTTCCATTTGGTGGGTGAGCCACTCGCCCGTTTGCTGGGTGGTCTTGTAGTGGGACTCAAGGTTTTGCTGAACGAACTCGGTTGTTAAGGTGTTTACGAAATCGGCGGCAAGCTGCGGGTCGGCAGAATCATAGCGGATTTCAACGAGCCGCGTGTTAGTTTCAGTGCTAATTTTCAGGTTCTTGGTAACCAGGGTCAGGATCTTTTCACGAGTTGGCGCAGTCGTGCTTGCGGGCAAACCCAGAGCCTTCCGCCAAGCCGCGAGGCGGCCACTTCCCTCTTCTGGGGGCAGTTTTTTTCCAATACCCAGCTTTGCTGCCACCCGATCGAGTAAGGAATCGCTCTGGAGAATCTTGACCTGCGTCTGAAGTTCGGATCCGGCCGCCTCCGAGGCCCCCTCGTCGGAGGTAGGGCTCACGTTCCGCGTGTTCAGGAAATTCTCATTTAGGTTCTGTATCTCGATGGAACCACGAGCCTGGTAAATGGGTGTCTGCGGAATCGTGAGCAGGAGTGAGGTCAGAAGGCCCAAAACAACAATCAAAATCAGGGCAACCTTGCGACGCCGAAGAATCTGCCAGTATTCGGGCAGCAGGCCTGGTCCCGGCTCCTCGAAGACTTCGGGATACGGTGTGTCCAAGTACTGTCGTCGCGGTGCCAGAAGACTGGTCCTACCATCCTTCTGCATGGATGGATTGTGGTCAGGATTACCCAATAGCGGTTGATTTTCCATGCGGCCCCTAGTAATGATAGATTGCAGCGGAAACGGCGGCGGAGACGGTGGCCGGGATAAAAGTGGTGGTGAACGCTTTGCGGCCGCTCGTGGGTACGACCAGGACGTCATTCGGTCCCAGTTCGATGTCTTTCGCCTTCCCGGAGAGTATCTGCTGAATGTTCACAGCGATTTCCACGGGCTTCGGCTCACCCGGAACTTCGCGAATGACCCTTGCCTTCTCCGACTTTGCCGTGTGTCCAAGTCCACCTGCCAGAGAGACCGCTTTGAGGACCGAAACATTCCGTTGCCCGCCCAATGTGAACCCACCTGCGTGCATAACGTCGCCGACGACGTAGATCATGTTGGAACTCCCCTCGGAGACAGAGATGATGTCGTATGGTTTGACCTCAATGTTTGCTGCCGGATTCTTTCCTTCAAGAATCTCCTGCACATTCAATTCGACGCTGCTGAACTGTCCCGTAGGATCTACCTTCACGCCCGGTAGTGGAATCTCGCCGCTCCGCCGAGGGCGCGTGACCGTGAGGATGGAGCCCGCATTATCGCTTGGCCCTCCCGCCATGGAGAGGACTTCGTAAAGCGTTTGCCGACCTCTGAGCTGGACTATTCCAGGTTTCGTGACCGCGCCGAAAACCGATACAGGCTGACTACGAAACTCGGTAATCGTCACTGAAATTTGCGGCTCTTGGATAAATTCCTTGAATCGAGTGTTCAATTCCGCTTCAAGTTGCTCGACAGTCAGGCCGCCGGCCTTGACACGCCCGATCAACGGTAACGTGATGTTGCCGTTCGTGCCGATGAGGACTGGCTTGTCAGGCGTGTCGGAAATCTCGACGGCCACTATTCCACGAATCACAATCTCGTCATCCGGACCGAGGAGATACCCAGAAACAGTTTGCGTAGCGGCAACAGCTGGCTGCTGGGCCGCAGAATAGACGACAGCCGCCATTGGTTGGGGGGCATTCTTCTCTCCCGGTTGAGGGGCAGATCCAGAAGTGGTCGGCAGGGTTTGCGCGTGAACATTTTGCGGCACAGGAGCTGTCGCAGACGGCTCATCCCGCAAATCCGAAGGACTGGCCATTGCCGACTGCATAGACAATTCTGAGTGCGATTTCGATTCCTGGCTGTTCTCCTCACGATTTCGCGCAGCGCTAGGCAACGGTTGCGGAGGAATCGCGGCAGCGGTAGTGATTATTTCCTTCTTGGTTGTCACATGAGGTTCAGCAACAGCCACAGAATTGAAAACCACCGTAACCGCATTTTTGCTCTCTGCGATGGTATAGGGAAGCTGCTCTTCGATTTCAATCACCAGCCGTGCCACATTGGGCTGAAATTGGCCAATGCGGACCAAGCGTACAGGATAAAAGCTACTCGAAAGGGATCGCTCATGCACATGGACGAGGGCGCCAGAAAAATCGATGACTAAACGATCAGGTTGATTCAGTCGGAAAGCGTTGTAAGTGAGTGGTCCGGTGCCATCAACGCACACCTGGGTTTTCTGGTTCTTCCCGCTAAGGTGGACTTGCTCAATCGTGGCGCCGGGGGAATTCGGTATCTGAGCTCGCGTCACGGCGTTATTCGCAGCCATAGGCTTGGCCTCTGAAGCCTGCACTGGTACTTGACCTAGATTCATGGACTGGCCGCTTGTGGGTCCGTTTTGTGCGTGAAGCGAAAGAATGAAAGCGTCGCCGCTGAAGACAACACTGAGCAGCCCTACACAGCCCACGGCCATGCAGCGTGCCGCGCGGCAAGAACACAACGAATTCAAATTGCGAGCCTTCATGAGCTTGTCACTCGAATCCAATCTTTCTTCCATTAACCTTCAGCGACTTGGGCGGATCAACTCGAAAGAAAGAATTGCTAAACCAACTCAACGTCATACCCTTCGACTCGAATCGCGACAGATCGATGGAGCAACTCCACCGATAAGACCAGGCTTTGATCCCCGCCATGACTTACCAGGATACCTTCGACGCTGTCTAGTGATCCTCCGCGAATGCGCACACGCCTCCCAGCACTGATGAAATCATGTGGGAAACATGGAATTTTCTCGTTGATTGCTGTCCTGAGACTCTCGATTTGTTCATCGGGAATCGGAGTCCCTTGTCTTTCATTTCCGACAAAACCCAGCACGCCTGGCGTCCGCAATACCTTTAGCCGCTCCTCGACAGTGTGAACAATGCGGACGAATGTATAACAGCTGAACATAGGGACTTCCACCGTGCTCCGTCGATCGCTCCACCTATGGATTTGGCGGAGAAGGGGAAGGAATGTGCACACACGCTTCTCTTCAAACTGCGCAGCAACCCGCTTTTCATGCCGCGCGAGGGTGTGAACCGCGTACCAGCTCGATTCCTCCACAGCGCAATCTAACGGAGGAAGTTGCCTTATAGATTCAAGGTATATCTGGGAACTTGACACGGCTCCGCCCTCTCAGTCCCATTTCTCATTCAAAAATGAATCCACTAATAAACGATCTTCCGCAGGGGCCTAAATGAAACAGCGATAGATTTTAGTTGGGCACGCGTTGGCCTTAAACGCGGCCTGACACCGATTCGTACTTGCAATCGAGGGCGCTTCGAGTGCTGCGTACGTTCCCATCATCCTTAGGTCTAAGTCTCTTGCTGCAACTGCCGCGATCCGGACTAGCGCTCGGAGTCTTTTAGTCGCGGCGACAAACTTGGTCCGGATTCGCCATCGTGATTGACCCCAGGTGAAATGCAAAAACCCGGGCCTTCGACCGCAAAGCCGCTTTGACGGTCACCTGGAGGAGCCTGCTCAATTCGAATCACAAGCATCTCGGCCCTGAGCCGCACGGTCGCCACCGTGCCACGGAGCGGAGGAAGGAAGAGCTCCATCCGGACTGAAGCGAGGGCAGGTGGGCAGGAAGTTGTGACAATAAATGCGCCTAACTCACTGATGTCACGAGTGACCCCTTCACGCTCAAGTCTTTCTTGCTCCCGTCCTTGCCAAGAGAACACCGCTCTTGCGCTCAGCTCATGGCGAATTTGTTTTCTGCGTTCCAACACGCCAACGTGCTCTTCCTTCCGTCGGATCAAATGCGCCATTGGATTCGCACCATATTTGCGTCAGGGAAAACTACGCGTTGGCTCCGTGCATTACAAGAGGCACTCAGTCATGTCGACTTTCAGGTAGTTGGCCTAGAGGCTACTCGATATTTGCAACTGGTCCACTCATGCCTTCTGTCTTTTCAAGGCAGTTAACTGCAAACTCCGCTCCATTCATGTCTTTCGACCACCATACGTCCCTGACCGCGGACTCTGAGTGGACTCCTAGTTGAGCTCCTTGGGTCAGGTGACAAATGCCCTGGCACTATTGAAGCAAAGGTCACTGTTGCAGCCCATTCATGTCGACTTGCAGGTGCGGTGGAGAGGGAGAAACTTTAATCGCAGGTTCCTTAGCGGTATAAGCTCACTTCTCTGAGTCGTTGTTGGCGGGACCGGCACGGATTAAAAGCAGATTTAATATATTGAGGTGTAAACGTTTTCCACAGGGAGACAAATTGTGCTTGCAGTCTGTTCCTGCTCATTTATAATCCTGCCTCCTCTGGGGATTGGCCTTCTTGAGGTAATCGTGTCCGAAACTCATCAGGTTTCAGCCAAGAGAATTCGTATCGGCGTCGTCGAAGCGACCCGCATGGGCAGCCAGTTGATCGCCGAGGCGCTTAAGCATCGCCGAAATAATTTCGATGTCCTGGCTTGTGCCGAGGACTCCTCACGAGCATTTCGTGAGCTAGAGAACTTTGAACCTCACGTCGCGGTGATTAGCGCGGAACTCCAGGATGGCCCGTTCACAGGATTCAGCGTTCTCGCTCGACTGCACGCCTCGAAAACCAATGCGGCAGCCATCATGTTGCTCAATACGGACCAACGTGACCTCGTGATAGATGCCTTCCGCGGCGGAGCCAGAGGCATCTTCTGCCGGGGTCAGTCACTCGAAGCGCTGCCCAAGTGTATCCGGGCCGTTCACCAGGGACAAATTTGGGCCTCTAGCAACCAGCTGGAGTTTCTCCTTCAATTAATAACGAATCTGAGGCCAATAAATCCGGGCAGACGCGGGCTGAACACTCTACTGACCCCACGGCAACGTGAGGTCCTAAAGCTTGTAACTGAAGACATGAAGAACCACGAGATCGCTCTCGAACTCGGCCTGACAGAGCATACGGTCAGGAATTACATTTTCCAGATTTTCGACAAACTTGGCGTATCAACTCGAGTAGGGTTAGTTCTTTACGCTCTCGGCGAACCGGCAATAAATGAGAGGCCTTCTACATCCTGAGACAAGAGGAAGCGGTCAGACTTAGCTGTCTGTTCCCCGATGTTCCATTCCGAAATCGCAGCTCCAAAATGATTCAATGAGTGAACTTGGGAGGCTATCGCTTGGAGATGATCTGAGCCGATTTTCTTGCGGGAATGAGTTTGGAGGCGGGTAACCGAGATGCTTTATTACCTTCCCTCACCCGACTGGTCATTGGTCTTCCGGAGCCGCAGCGAAAGCAGCTTCTTGAAGAAGTGCAGGTCACGCTTTGAAAAGGATCCTCGCGAAACGGCCACGATTGAGGCTTGATCCTGAACCTTATCGCGAGCTAGGCCGTGGAGTTTTGGAGCGAGATTGCAGGCGTTATCAATCGTGGGGGCGGATGGAAGATCTTCAAGTCCACCACATTCAGCCGCGAAGCCGACAGGGCGATGACGCAGCCGAGAACTTGATTGCCCTCTGCACATCGTGTGATCAAAAAACTTATCAGCAATCCTAGGGGCGTCTCTTGCCGCAATAGACGGGACCTAGACGATCTGCGCCAACTTACCCCTGCCAATGGTATTCGATGAGGTCACCGCCGCTGGGTCGAATTGATTCTTAATCCCGACGCGCGAGGACCTCAGTCGTCCAATAGGTGGATCGGAAGTCGGAGGTATCCCCAAAAGCCCATTTGTTTCATATTGTCCACCCACCGGAATTTTAGCCATTCTTGTGCCTCTGGATTCCACTGACAATCTATACGATCATGTGAGACCTCTATTGAAACTGATGTATGTAAATGCAATCCATTGTGGCGTGCGAAGGGTCGGCAGAAACGATCGGGGAGAAGACAACGATGAGCAATTCGGCTCGATACGAACGCGGGTTAGCAAAATTCGTGGAAATGTATGGAGAGCGGGCCAAGACATTTTTGGCTTCGCTCGAGGATATCGCACCGGATCTGGGAACGTACGTCATGGAATTCGGCTTCGGGGATATTCATAGCCGTCCCGGGTTGAGCCTGCAATCCCGCGAGATTGCCACCGTCGCCGCGCTCACGGCGTTGGGCACCGCGGCGCCGCAGCTTCGCGCGCATATTGACGGAGCGCTGAACGTGGGGTGCTCCGAACAGGAAGTGGTAGAGGTCATCATGCAGATGGCGTTGTATGCGGGTTTTCCTGCGGCCCTTAACGGAATTCAGGCCGCGCGAGAAGTATTTCTCGAACGATCCAACAGGAAATGACGCCGCGTGTGGTGAATGGTTACTGGTGACTGGTGAACCGTAAGTCACGAATTGTGATTCGTGATTCTTTTGGATGTGGGTTCGACTCCTGGAAGCATTTCCAGAGAGCTCCTCCCCAAAATCAAAGCGCTATGTCACTTTCCGGCGAGTACACAGACAATGTCGCAAGGCGCGGCGACTTCCACTGCGCGTGTTCAGCCTCCCCCAATTAAGATTCGCGCCGCTCCACCGCGCGCGCATCGAAAGGCCCCTTTGCCAGTAAAATTCGATTCCTCTAAGAAGTGGAAGCTCGCATTTTCAGATTTTCGTATTCGCTCTACATGAAATGGAATGTAAACAATTCTCTTCGCCAACGCGATAGCCGCAACTTATTCCATTGCAATGAGTTACGGAATTGTCGAAGTTCCGTAATTTTATTGCCATTAGATTGCTTGCAATTATTTTAGTTTGGATGTAGATATGCCGCATTCGGCTGAATTGCTCACAGGGGGAGCAAAGTCAGCGGGGTCCTTGCAGACCTAATAATGGAAACAAACGGATGCAGGTTCTCTCCCGGCGCTATGTCCAGGGTCCGGAGGTGCTTTTCGCATCACCAGTGACAGCCTAGAAAAATCCGTTCGACTATGACAAGGGGGGTTTATGCGTACTGGTCGATATTTCCTTCTATTTGCATTGACGGCCCTCGCTTTATTTGCCGCTAACGTGGCACGGGCCGATGTCTATGGGAGAATCCGGGGAACAGTGACCGACCCGAACGGGGCCATCATCCCCAAAGCCAAGGTCGTGGCCATAAACACGGGAACCGGGATAACCACGACGACATACTCAGGGCAGGACGGAAATTATGAGTTCCTTCAGCTTGCGGCCCCTGCCGTCTACAACGTCACTGCGGAAGTATCGGGGTTCAAGAAAGTTGAAGTCGACGGCATTCACCTCGAGCTGAACCAAATCTTCGTTGAAAATCTTCAGTTGGACTTGGGCTCGGTGGCTGAGAAAGTAGGCGTAGTAGAAAAATCGATCGTTCAGGTCGAAACCACAAGTATCGAGCTGGGGACAACGATCAACGCCACGGAGATTGTGGGCGCGCCGCTGGAAGGCCGCAGCTTTGTCGACTTGATGAAGACCCAGCCGGGAGTCGTGGAAGCGTCCGATGCCCGGGGCGGAGCTGGCCACGGCGGTTATGCGACGAACGGTTCTGAAGCCGACCAAGATAGCTATCTTATTAATGGCGTCGATAATAACGATCTACCTTTGAATACTGTTCAAATTAGCATTAGCCCCGACGCCATTTCTGAATTTAAGATGGTAACGAACACTATTAATCCCGAGTACGGCAGAAATTCCGGGGCGATCATCAACGCAACCATAAAATCCGGCGCCAACGCGTTTCATGGGGACGCCTTTGATTTCTACCGCGATACAAGCCTCAATACGAAACCCTTCTTTCAGCCGACTCCTCAAGTTTTCCATCAAAACCTATTTGGCGCCACGTTGGGCGGACCGATACGGAAAGATCACACTTTCTTCTTCTTTTCTTATCAAGGGGACCGATTCCGCCGCCCCGAAAACTCCGGCGATTGCGGCTGCTCGTCGCCCGGCACAGTCAACGTCTTTACATCGGATCAGCGAAATGGCACTTTCCAAAATCCCCAAGGCTCAACAACCATTACAAACATTGGAGCAACAGGCAATGTGTCCCCATTCCCTCTAGTTGGAGAAAACGGCACGACCTATCCAGCAGGCACTCCCTACACGACTATTTTCCCTACTGGGAAAATTCCAGCGGTTGACATCAATCCAATTGCAAAGACCCTCCTAGGATTTGTCCCATCGCCGACGACTAACGGCAACCAATTCCAATTCAACCCTATTCTTACCGGGACAGACGATCAGTATCTTGGCCGTATAGACCACACGTTTAGTTCCAAGGACAGCATCTGGGGTTACTTTCTATGGGAGCGATTTCCCACTGTGCAAGATCTCCCATTCACCGGAGCGAATGTGCCTGGCTTCGGCGCGACGAACAAACAGCATTGGCAGCAATACGCCGTCGCATGGGATCATACCTTTAGCCCCACGACGCTCAACGAAGCCAGGATCGGTTACACACGCTTCAATTACAATGCTAATTTCCCCACAACACCCACGTCGCCTTCCTCCGTTGGTTTCACAGGGATCAACCCCCAGATCACTTCGGGCGAGGGTTTGCCCGTCGTCCTAGTTACCGGTCTTTTCAACTTGGGATTTTCGCAAAACGGCCCGCAACCGCGAATTGACCAGACCTACCAAGTGGGCGACACCCTCACCAAGATCGTTGGAAACCATTCTTTGAAGTTTGGATTCTCCATGTCTCGCTTTCAGGTTGGCAACCCATTCGCAAATCAAAACAATGGCAATTTCGCGTTCGGGGGCGGAGGAACATTCTCCACCGGCATCGCTGGAGCCGATTTCCTGCTGGGCATTCCGGACGGCTACATTCAAGGAAGTGGCGACATTCTAAACGCGAGGGCTCAGGAGTATTACTCCTATATTCAGGACCAGTGGAAGGTCCGAAGAAATCTAACCCTAACGATCGGCACAGGATGGTCTATCGATACGCCTATGGTGGATAATTCCCACGACAACCATGCCGGGATCGCGTTCCGGCCAGGCCAGCAATCCACAGTTTTTCCAACAGCGCCGGTGGGCTATGTCTTTCAAGGTGACGCCGGTGTGCAGGCTTTTGGAACTACCAAGTTCAGGCACTTTGGTCCCCGCTTTGGCTTGGCCTATTCCCCCGATTGGGGCTGGATAACCGGGGGCCCCGGAAAGACCAGCATTCGCGCGGCTTACGGTATTTACTACAACCGCTTTAATGCTGAAACGGCCCTGCAGGCCATTGCCTCCCCGCCATTTGCAGTAACTTCCCATGGGATTGGCGATATTGGAGCTACACCAAGCTTCGCCGATCCATTTTCGGGATATATGCCGGTGACCGACCCTATTACCATGAAGGTCATCGGTTCCACGCCAGTAACGATTCCAAACAAGTTTCCGTTCGTGCCCTCCTCCTCCTCGAATCCCGATTTTTCCACCTTCGGACCGCTTGACATAAGCGTTTACGACCCCAATATCACGATTCCGTATTCGCAGAATTTCAACCTCACGATCCAGCGGCAGATCGGCGCAAGCACGATCGTTTCTCTTGGCTATGTCGGCTCGGAGGGCCGCCACTTGCCCATGACAACCGAGTTGAACCCGGGGATTAACCCTGCCGGCTGCGCCGCCAACCCAAGTTGTGTAGCCGCTGCAGCCATCCAGCCCATTGTCTTCCCCCAGAACTTCAAATATTTCAGCGTGGTGAATGGTACCCCTACAATAGTTTTTGCGTCCGTCGGCCAAGTGGCGACAGCCGGCTCCTCCAACTACAACGCTTTTCAGGCGACTGTGAACCACACTCTTTCGCATGGCCTCCAACTTCTGGTGTCCTATACCTATTCACATGCGTTGGACTTCTCCTCGGGTTTTGAAAACTCTGGATTTACGGGCAGCGGGAACGGAGGTTTCGGCCAGATTAGAGTCACAAATCCCTTTAACCCGCATCTGGACTATGGGAACTCAAACTATGACGCAAGGCACCGCCTGGTGGTCAGCTATGTATATGACCTGCCGAGCGTGCGGCATTTCCACGCGCTTGAGTGGATCCCTAGCCGGGTAACCGATGGGTGGAATGTGAGTGGAATTACCACGTTACAGTCGGGGTTCCCTCTGGACGTCGTGGATAGTTCCTTTCCGTCCCTGACGTCCTGGCAATTTAACTTCTATTCCAATTTCGGTGGAATCACATGGGATGTACCCAACGTGGCCGGCCCGATTCAGTACACGAATCCGAGAAATCTCGTGACTCTAAGCCCTACTCAACAGGTCCGCTACTGGTTCAATCCTACAAACCCTACTGGTTGCTCACCTAATGCGCCACCGTGCCAAATTGGGGGGTTCTCAGCGCCGACAATCGGCACCGAGGGTAACGCCGGCCGCGACATGATTCGCGGTCCGGGGCGCAACAACTTTGATTTTGCGGTCATGAAAGATACGCGAATCACGGAGGGCACCAAGCTCGAGCTCCGATTCGAATTCTACAACTTCTTCAACCACACTCAGTTCGATCCGAACGGGATCGTTACGGACTTCAATTCCCCTAGTTTTGGACAGGAATTGGCCGCGTTCGCTCCGCGGACGATTCAGTTAGCTGCGAAGGTGTACTTCTAACCTCAATCTTCCCGCGGCTGGGTCGATCGGATCGCTCCGGCCAGGTCGAAACAACGAAGGGCGTCCTGGGTGACTGGGACGCCCTTTCATTTTTCGCGAATCTGTGATGGCGGACCTGGTAGCGCGGGCTTCAGCCTGCGAGGGTTAGTGATTGCACGGTTCAAAGCTCATAGGCTGAAGCCCGCGCTACTAAATCCCCAGTAATCGTTGACAATTGCCTCCCAGAATATGGTCGACCTCACTTGTTGGCAGCCCTGCTTCGCCGACGTAGTCCACGCACAGCTTGAAAGCGTCGCCGCGCCAGAAGGGGTAATCCGTTCCGAAGAGCAGGTGGTCCGCGCCGAGGGTTTCCCGCGTGCAGCGGAGCGAGGCCGGATTGCCGTTCACCGTGTCATACCAAAAATATTTTGCCTGGACGCTGGGCGCGATGGCTGAGTCCGGCAGGAAATGATCCTGCAACTGGTCGAGTCGAGCGGCGAGAAAGGGAGCAAAGCCGCCGAGGTGCGGCAGGATGATCTTGATGTCCGGAAAGCGCGACGGGAAATTTGCCTGCATGAATTGCAAGAGGCAGACAGTGTCTTCGAGCGGCGCGCCGACGGGCCACACCAGCTTCGTGGACTCGATCAGTTGCGATCCCAGGCTGCCGCCGATTGGATGGATGAAGAGAACGGCTTTGCGGCGATTCAGCTCCGCGAAAAATCCGTCGAAGGCCGGATCGGCGATGCTCTTTCCGAGGACCACGGTACCGGCCGTCACGCCCACCATGCCGAGTTCATCGAGCGCACGGCGCGTTTCCGCGATCGACGCCTGCACGTGCGGCAACGGAGTGCACGCAAAGGCGGCGAAGCGCTTCGGATATTCGCGGACAACGCGCGCGTGGATGTCGTTGCCAAGCCTTGCCGCGTCCACGGCATCGCTCTCCTTCGCGAAGTAGGGGAGCTGGCCGGAGACGGAAAGAATCTGCATGTCCACTTTGGAGCGGTCCATGTTGCGGAAGTGGTCTTCGAGGCCGCTGAAATCGGCGGAACCCAGCTTCATCTTCCGGATTAAGCCTGTGACGTGACTCGCGCCGTACCGGTCCAAACGGTCGAGATATTCCGACGGAAAATAGTGCGCATGAATGTCGATCCTCACGGGAATCCTTCCGGTTATTTGATTTTCGAGCGTTGAGCGGGAGCGAGTATACAACGACTTGTTTGCCGGCTCATGGCGCTTCGAGTAGCACAGGCACTCTTGCCTGTGCGGGTTTTGCGACCGCAGTAAGACCAGGCGCCCTGCGTGTACGACATGCAAAACCGCACAGGCAAGAGTGCCTGTGCTACTTTCCCGCCAAATAAAAATAGCCGACTTTGTTGTTGGGCGATGTGCCGTACCACATCCGCCCTTGCGCATCGCGGAAGAACTCGCGGATGGCCGGTTCGGGATGCGGAAACGGATATTCGATGACCTTCCCTGTCCGCGGATCGAAGCGGCCGATCAGGTCCATGTTGTGGGAGTCATACCAAAGATAACCGTCGGCATCAAAACCCAGGCCGTAGGGGCTCGGATCGGGGCCGGGCAGCGGAAATTCCTTGAAGCTTTGCGTCTTCGGATCGAACCGCGCCATTTTACCGCCGCGAA
>Ga0206968_10019_pt2 | contig 38174 bp, 33 predicted proteins | sample Alteio_BWOrgHeat_22_FD_153254 | JGI IMG/M metagenome (GOLD analysis project Ga0206968, IMG submission 153254) | Enriched cells from forest soil in Barre Woods Harvard Forest LTER site, Petersham, Massachusetts, United States -... | ecosystem: Environmental > Terrestrial > Soil > Temperate forest >... | reverse complement strand
AATATTCGCCAGTCCGCGATGACGGCCGACGGAAGTCAGCAAGGTGAATCACCCCGGTCCGAAGATAAGATGATGACCGCAGAGGAAGCTGCTCGCAAAATCTACAAGGCATTCCTCTCCCGAAAGCGGGATCTGGTGCTGACGCAGCAGGGTAAACTGGCTGTGCTTCTGAACAAGTGGATCCCTGGACGAATGGATAGGATCGTCTACAACGTAATGGCGAAGGAGCCCGACTCGCCGCTAAAATAGCCGGCTACGTTTTGTTCAGGAAAACAATCTTGACGTTGTCGGCCTTGCTGATGTTCTTATAGAATTCGACCAGCTCGTTGTACGTCTCCGGCGCATACTCTCCTCTGTTTCTGATCATCTTTCGGACGTAAACAACCTTTCCCTGATCAAGCGTGAAGGACGCCTCGTATTCCCCAAATTTCGATTTCAGTCTGACCGGAGGAGGAAGGAATTCGGGGTACAGTTCCTGAGGGATGTGGTAGCGAATGGTATCGATGTCGGTATACCCATACCGGAGGACAACATTTGTTCTCCGGTTTTCGGATTTCTCGGGTACAAACCTCGATCGGTTCATCAGGTTCGGCGTAAGGAAAAGGCGTTTACCACTAACACTGGCCAGACGGTTCAGGGTAAGCTCTTCATTTACCACGGCAGACGGAATTCTGTCTTTTTTATTGATCATGGAAAAGGAATTGATGTCAAAACTGGGGATATCCGTATTCTTTTGAACCCATTTCTTCTGGTCATCATGCTGCATATTGACGATGGCATCCAGGTTGTCATCTTCATACTGAAGTCCTGAAAATGTCGTCATTATCTTCGCTTTTCCATTGCCGTTTTTTTCAATTACAACATCGGCAGAGCGTATCTGCTTACTTTGCGAGGCGCTGTACCGTGTGGTGTTTACCAGCTTTCCACCCTGTTCGGTGATCATAAGGGCCTTCCGATCGCCAGTAAATTTGCCCTGATATCCAAAGGGGTTGGTTTGACTCGTGCACTCCAGCCAAAGGGTATCGGCGCCGTTGGGGATAGCTACAATAACGTGATTAGCCTGGTGACTCGGAAAATCGACCAACACACTGGGGCCGTTGTCGCCGCCCCAGACGGTCGAATAGTAAGCTTTCACGCCAGCTTCCTTCAGCAAAGCGACCATATAATTAGAAAGGGCTTTGCAATCCCCATAGGCGTTCTGATCGACAACGGAGGCCTCGAAAGGTTGAAGGCCCCCTATGCCAAGCTGGATGCCGACATAACGGGTTTTGTTCTGCAGATATTCATACAACGCTCTTGCTTTCTCTTCTTTTGTCGTCATCCCTTTGGTCAGTTCACGCACCTTCTGACGAGTCGCCTCCGGCAATTGATCGCGTCCTTCATTGAGCAATAGATTCCATTTGCCATATTCTTCCCAGCTCGACATGTTGCCGACGTAGCCCGAATATTCAAACTCGCTCGGCGCTGCTATAATCTTGGGGATCAGCGTTGAAGGATCCGGGCCGTACGGTTCGAATTTGATGGGCATTACCTTTTCGAAATTCCATTTCATCGACTCGGCACCCTCTTTCGTTCTCGAAATAATGGGAGGCTCTTTAATGTTAAGGGCTTTAACATGAGGCTTCAGGGCGACGGGATAAATCAATTCGTATGAGGCGTGCTGAACCGATACGTTCTCTCTCGAAAGGATGGCGGAGCCTTCAATGAAATAGAGAAACTTGTAGCTTACTTCATAGTCAAATTCAACGGTGTAGGGAAAAGTATTTTGGGCCAGGTCCATCCACTTCAATCGGTTGTCACTGTACAATGTAAATCCGTCAAACGAACTTTGGTCATGGGCGTCGCCGGTTTTTAGTTTTCGAATAACCTGCCCGTTAGCGTCGTAAACGGTACCCGTGAAATTTCTGATTTTTGTCAGTTTATCATACCCTACGAGACGGGTTGCGAAATGATTCCCTTTTTCATCCAGGATAGTAACCGCAAAAACGGCGTGCATTGTAGCCTCGCTCCGGGACTCAATCGTGTAAACCATAACGTCTTCCCGGACCACGCTGTTGACGTCCTTTTTCAACTCTTCGGGAATGGCATTGACTGGATACTTTGGGTCCTTTCCGGCATTCGCCAGAAATGTCAGGACGCAGAAAAAACCGGGTAGGGTCAATCGAAGGTTCATTGTTACTTCTTTTTAAGAACTATTTGTTCGGCTTGTTTGGCAACCACCTGACTATAAAACTCGCGTAGCGCTGGATATTCGCTCGCGAGAAACAAACTCTTGTTGATCTGCAGGCTGGTTGTCACACTAATGGTATTTCCCACGGCCGTCGTGTTATAACTGAAGCGCCCGGCATTTTCCGGCAAAGAAAGAAGTTTAATGGGCGGAATCTCGTCCGCGGTATATCCGTCGGGTAAGGTGATTTTGAAAAGATAAATTTTTTCCCTGGCGCTGCCAAAATTGACGGGATACTCACGCTTTTCGGATTTAAAAGGATTTTCGTATTCCGTACCGGCGACAAACGGATTGATGTAAATGATATTCCCCGACACCGACGCGTGTTCCTGGATGGAAATATCATATGCCTCTTTGACAGGTTTGGTCAAATCATTTACTTCCAGAAACTCACTTTTTTCAAGTCGCCAGTTGCGGTTTCCTAAGAAATCTTTTACATACTGTTTCTCTCCTTTCAGGTTGTACTCTGTGCGCATCTTAAAGGCATCGTATCCGGCACGTGTAAAGGATAATTTCCCATCCAATCCTCCGTCGGGACTGATTTTAAAATCAGCACTTGTCACGGAGCGGGATTTTATCTTGGACCCCAAATCAATCCAGCCGGGGTGTTTTGCAGAAACGATCAACCCCTCGCCGTTCAAACATCGCTCGGGCAACTGCGTATAGGGTAAATATTTTTCGGTAGCATCAAGCAACAAAACCTTATCCCCAACCCTCACCGAGCATAGCGCGTAGTTGAATTGCCGGCTCACCGGAAATTGTTTCCGGACGAACCCATGGTCGCGTGTGCTCACCAAGATCATATCAACCTCAAAACCGGCTTTCTCAAGCATGGAGGCGAGAAGCAGGTTGATATCCCCCGACGCTCCTTTTTTTTCTTCTATTACTTTTTTTAGATCGCTCGAAAAAAAATCATTCTCCCCATTCCACTCGACGTTCTTTTTCACATACGTATGGATGGCATCAATCTTTTGCAACGGGTCGTTCATTCCCAACGTGATATCGTTGACGGTACTTTTCAAAAAACCTGACTTAGCAATGACGGCCCCAAAGTCGTCGCTGGCGAGTAAGCTTGAGGTTAGTTTCTCCCATGTGCCCATGAATTCCACCGTGGGCCTTCCGGGTACATCGATAGCCGACAACTGAAAATCAATTTTTGACAAGTAGTCCCTTTCCGCCGTCATGAAGGGTTCTATTTTGAACGCTGGAACATCCTGGCAGACCCAGTGGTAAGCGTCTACCTCAATACCCTCTTTGGTGTCGTGTTTCTTTTCATATACGTTTGCGGCAACGTATCCCTGCATGTATTTTTCAAAAATAAAAATTGTGGGAATGATCGCCCAGTATTCACTACGGCGAGTAGGAATTAAGTCCTGAAACTGCCACTCCGGAAAGCTAACGGTATTTGGCGCGCTGATGGTGTAACTGATCTCCAGAACGGATCCGACCTTGACGGCGGGCAACGTAAATTTTTCAAGATTAAAATACCGGTCGCGTTTTTCCTGAAAAATATTTTTTTTCTCCATTTCGGTCTCCATGATTTTACCGTTTTCCAGATTAAAGGTCGAAGCTCTTAGCCTCGAAACGGTCATGGCGTTGGATCCGCGCGGTAACACGACGCCGGCGTTTGCCCGTGAAAGACCTTCTTTCGCCAGTATCTTAATACGCGTCATTCGTTCAATGGTTGAATAAATTTTACCGTTCCTAAGCTCCATATGAGCTTCTCCGTAATCAGAAAGAATGACGGCTGCCGCAGAAGAATCAAGTGGGTATGTTGTCATCGTCATGTCTTCCATCGGAATATCTCCGAATTTTATGGGCGATCGTTGTGAAACAGCCTGGAAAATCGGTGCCACAAAAACGACGGCCAGAAGCAACCATTTCATACGCGTTAGGGTTTTTCATTTTCAAAATAACAGTATTGGGCGATAGAAAAAAGGCTGATCAGGGAATCCTTTATCTTTCGCACAATTCAGTAGCATGGCGAAGCCTAAAAGCCTTTTTTTTTGTCAATCCTGTGGCTATGAATCTGCCAAGTGGTTGGGAAAATGTCCTTCGTGCGGCACCTGGAACGGTTTCGTCGAAGAAGTAGTCGCACGGGACGACGCGGAAAAAAACGAGTGGCGCCGGGAACCCGGGCGGGCGCGTCAACCCAAACCAAGAGTCCTATCCGAAATCGAATCTTCCGGTGAAATGAGAATTCCCACGCCGGATCAGGAACTCAACCGGGTGCTGGGGGGCGGCATTGTCCCGGGTTCTCTTATCTTAATCGGCGGTGAACCGGGCATCGGAAAATCAACTTTGATGCTACAGGTGGGATTATCCCTCAGCGCGTTGAAGATCCTATACGTGTCGGGAGAAGAAAGCGAACAACAAATCAAAATGCGCGCTGAACGCATTATGACCTCAACGCCCAGTCCGCAATTTTACACGCTCACCGAAACGAACACTAAAAATATCTTTGCCGCAATCGAATCGATAAATCCCCAGCTCGTTATTGTGGATTCGATTCAAACGCTTTATTCCGGAGCATTGGATTCAGCTGCGGGGAGTATCGCACAAGTGCGCCAGTGTGCGGCGGAGCTCATGCGATTCGCCAAGGAAACTTACACATCCGTTTTTTTGGTGGGGCACATTACGAAAGACGGCACGCTCGCCGGTCCGAAAGTGCTCGAGCACATGGTTGATACCGTGCTGCAGTTTGAAGGAGACCGTCATCTCGTTTACCGGATTCTACGAACGACCAAAAATCGGTTCGGATCAACCTCGGAGATCGGACTGTATGAAATGCTGGGGTCAGGACTTCGCGAAGTATCCAATCCCTCCGAGATTCTGATTTCCCAAAAAGATGGTCAGTTGAGCGGTGTGGCAATCGGTGCGACGTTGGAGGGCAACCGGCCGCTGCTGATTGAAATTCAATCCCTGGTGAGCCCGGCATCCTACGGTACGCCACAACGAACAACGACCGGCTTTGATCAGAAACGCTTGAATATGCTGCTCGCCGTTCTGGAAAAAAGAGGCGGCTTCCGATTAGGGACCCAAGACGTTTTCCTGAACATGGCCGGCGGAATATCTGTAGAGGACCCTGCCGTCGACCTTGCCGTTTGCACCGCTATTGTTTCCTCGCTTGAAGAAACGCCGGTTTCCGCCAAAGCATGCTTCGCAGCCGAGGTCGGCCTGGGAGGAGAACTGCGGGCCGTGAACCGGATCGATCAGCGGATCTCGGAAGCCGAGAAACTGGGCTTTGAGGAAATTTATATTTCCCGTTTTAATCAAAAATCGTCGGACTTGAAAAACAGCAAAATCAAGATACACGCGTTCGGAAAATTATCGGAAGTGTGGGCGAATTTATTTGCGAAATAGACCGGCAGTCCTGGCCCGCTCAATGAATACCTCCGGTATGCAGTACGAGCAGCGTTGTTCCCCGGGGAATCTCGTTTCGTTTAAGTTGATCCCAGATCCCGTACATCATTTTGCCCGTATATACGGGATCCAATGGAATCCGATACTCATTTTCAAATGCGCCGATGAACTGCAAAAGCTCAGGGGTTGACTTTGCATATCCCCCGAAATGATACCGAGTCACGATTTCCCAATTCGAAAAATTTCTCCCGCCATACTGGTGCGTAATTTTTCTGACCTCATCCCGGAGGAAATCACCGCCTTTTAACACTGCGTAACCCGCTACGTTGCGTTGTCCCCGCAGGCCTTGAACAATTCCGCTGATGGTACCGCCGGTTCCAACAGGCAGGCAGACACGATCGAAATCAATGGCAGACAATTCCTCCCCCCACTCGGCGCAACCTTTTACCGCGCGTGAATTAGTTCCCCCTTCCGGAATGATATAAACTTCACCGAACGTGCGGACCAGGCTCTCCAAGAATCCGGCATCCGTTTTCTTCCGATAGTCGTCACGACTAATAAAATGCAATGCCATTTGTTGTTGCCTGGCGAACGACAAAATCGAATTCAGCGGACGCGATTCTTCTCCGCGTACGATACCCACGCTGTCAAGTCCGAGCTCGTGTGCCGCCGCGGCTGTGGCATAAAGATGATTCGAGTATGTCCCTCCGAAGGTGAGCACACGGCGGTACCCCAGTTGCACGGCGTCGCCTAAATTATATTTCAACTTCCACCATTTGTTGCCTGATACATGGGGGTGATTTAAATCTTCACGCCTAATAAGAACACGAACACCGGCCCGATCTAAAAAACTGCCTTTGAGCTCCTGTACGGGTGGTGGGTTATAGGCAATCACGATAGAATTTAGCAAATGCTAAAATAATTAGTATTTTTGCTTCATGGATGACGGCTATTTTTTCGGGAGGGGCGCCCAAATTAAAACCGAGAGCAAGTTTCTGAAATCCCATTATGTGGCAGAACATATTGAAGGGCTCGACGAACCTTTGCTGGAATCACCGCAAACACAAATCTTCCACGAAAATCCAAAAAAGATCGTAAACAAAGTGGAGAGTCCTGATCTCCCGATGATGTATTCCATGAACCCCTACCAGGGATGCGAACACGGATGCATTTATTGTTACGCCCGAAATACCCACGAGTATTACGGCTTCAGCGCCGGGCTGGATTTCGAGAGCAAGATTATTGTAAAACAAAATGCCCCGCAACTTCTCGAACAGCAATTACTTCACAAAAACTGGAATGCTGTACCCATCATGCTCTCGGGAAATACCGATTGCTATCAGCCACAAGAAAGAAGATTCGGGATTACCCGCAACATGCTGAAGATTCTAGCGAAATACCGGCATCCCGTAAGTATTATTTCGAAAAATAGTCTCCTCCTGCGCGATTTGGATTTGCTTCGCGATCTGGCTTCCGATAATCTCGTACACGTCTACATTTCCATTACTACCCTGGACGAAACCTTGCGCAGGCTTATGGAGCCGCGTACCGTCAGCTCGTTAAAACGGCTTGCCACCGTAGAGGCGCTCCGAAAAAACGGAATCCCGGTGGGAATAATGAATGCCCCGATCGTCCCCGGGTTGAACCACCACGAAATTCCGGCCATTCTCAAAGCCGCCGCCGAGCGTGGCGCACAGGCGGCCGGAATGACTGTCGTGCGGCTCAATGGCAGCATCGGAAAATTGTTCGAAGATTGGCTTCGAAAAAATTTCCCCGATCGATTTGACAAAGTGTGGAACCAGGTTTGTTCGCTGCACGGTGGAAATGTGAACGACTCACAATTTGGCAGGCGAATGGGCGGCGAAGGGAATTTTGCAGATGCGATTCATCAGCTTTTTCGGACTTCACGGAAAAAATACTTTGATGGTGTGGAGATGCCGCCTTTCGACCTGACCAAATTCAGGAAAGGAGGGAGTTATTCGTTATTCTAAAGGATTGCCTACCTTTGTTGCAAGTCGTTTTTTACAGCCGTTGAAACAGTTACTGACGTTGTCCCTTCTCGCGCTTTATATAAACTCCTACACGGAGTTTCACGAGGTGCTGCGGTTGCCCTTGCTTATCGAACATTACCGTGAGCACAAACAGCAAGTGGAGGACCTGTCGTTCTGGGATTTTCTGGTGATGCACTACAAAACAGATGTCGCGCATGACAACCAGGACCATCGTCTCCCTTTTAAGGACCGCGCTCATTCCTGCGCCGCTGTAGCACTAACACTGCCCTTTCAAAAGATCGTGCTGCGGGAAATAGGACCTCTGGCCGAGGTCCATCACTCTTCGATCTATAACGAAGTTTTCATCGCTTCGCATTGCTGCGAAATTTTTCAGCCGCCGCGGAATTCCTGATCAGGCGCGACTCTTCCTTTTTCCAACCGGAATGCCGGGGCTGACGCTTCGCGCGTTCTGATTTCCATTTTTTTTATTAAAAATCAGATTATGCTTAACCGCATCATTTCCTTCTCGATAAGGAATAAATTGATTGTTGGGGGAATGACCCTGGCCTTGATCGCGTATGGTAGTTACTCGCTTACGCAGTTGCCCATTGATGCCGTCCCCGATATCACGAACAACCAGGTTCAGATCATTACCATTTCCACGTCGTTGGGCGCACCGGAAGTCGAACGGCTCGTAACCTTTCCGGTGGAACAGACGATGGCCACGATTCCGCGCATCACAGAAATGCGTTCATTTTCCCGTTTCGGATTGTCGATCGTAACCATTGTATTTACCGACGAAACGGACGTGTACTGGGCGCGGCAACAGGTGAACGAGCGACTGATTCAAGCCCGAAGCCTAATCCCGGCTGGATCGGGCGTCCCCGAACTTGCCCCCCTGACAACCGGGTTGGGAGAGATTTATCAATATATCCTCCAGCCCAAAAAGGGATTCGAGTCGAAATATTCTGCCGAAGCGTTGCGCACTATTCAGGATTGGATCATTCGACGCCAGTTGCTGGGCACCGAGGGCGTGGCCGAAATCAACAGCTGGGGGGGATACCTGAAACAGTATGAAGTTGCTGTCGATCCGGAAAAACTTCGGAGCATGAAGCTGAGCATTGACGATATTTTTCTCGCGCTGGAAAAGAACAATCAAAATGTAGCGGGCGCTTACCTCGATCGAAAGCCTTTTGCTTACTTCATCCGAAGCGAAGGTCTTTTAAAGACGACTGATGACATCGAAAACGTAGTCGTCAAAAGCAATGTCGACGGGATGCCAGTCCTGATCCGAAACGTTGCCGTTGTCCGGTTTGGACACGCCAACCGGTATGGTGCCATGACCTACGACGACCAGGGCGAAGTAGTGGGCGCCATTGTAATGATGTTAAAAGGTGCCAATTCATCGCGCGTCATTCACAATGTCAAAGAACGCATTTCACAGATCGAAAAAACATTACCCGAAGGGGTCGAAATTATTCCCTACCTCGACCGGACAAAACTCGTCAATAGTGCCATTCAAACAATCACCAAAAACCTCGCCGAAGGGGCGTTGATTGTGGTGCTTGTACTCGTTTTTTTGCTCGGCGATTTTCGGGCGGGCTTAATTGTAGCCTCGGTCATTCCACTGGCCATGCTGGTCGCCGTGATTCTAATGAATCGTTTTGGCGTGTCGGGGAATCTTATGAGCCTTGGGGCGATTGATTTCGGCTTAATCGTCGATGGCGCCGTTATTGTCGTTGAGGCCACCTTGCATCAGATCACCATCCCAGGCGTACTACGAGACCTTTCGCCGAGCGAAATGGATGAACAGGTGCTGCTGTCGGCAAAACGGATGATGCGGTCCGCCGCGTTCGGACAACTCATCATCCTGATCGTGTATTTACCCATTCTTACGCTCACGGGTATCGAAGGAAAAATGTTCCGGCCAATGGCGCAGACCGTCGCTTTCGCAATTGCCGGGGCCCTGCTTTTGTCGCTCACGTACGTGCCCATGATCTCGTCGTTATTGCTCAGGCGGAATACCGGCGCCCAAAAAAATGCCTCGATGGCGCTTATCGGTTTTGTGCGTCGTCTTTATGATCCTGTAATTCGGTTCGCACTCAAAAAAAGGGCCCTTGTCATTATTCTTTCCCTTGGCCTTTTCATCACCGGATTGGTGGTGTTCTTTCGGTTAGGGGGCGAATTTATCCCGCAACTCGACGAGGGAGACTTTGCGGTCGATACCCGCTTACTCACGGGAAGCTCCTTGAGTCAAAGTGTTGAAGTAGCGCTGAAAAGTGCGGCCGTCATCCGTAAGAATTTTCCCGAAGTAAAAACGGTGGTTGGCAAGATCGGAAATTCGGAGATCCCGCTCGACCCAATGCCGATGGAAGCGATGGACCTTATCGTCGTTCTGAAAGACAAAAGCCAGTGGACGAGTGCTTTTTCGAGGGAAGAGCTTGCCGGCAAAATTTCCGACACGCTTCATAAAGTTGTGCCCGGCGTGCAATTCGGTTTTCAACAACCTATTCAAATGCGTTTCAATGAACTTATTACCGGTGCCCGCCAGGATGTCGTGATCAAAGTGTACGGAGAGGACCTTGTTCAACTTGCCGATTATGCCGCGCGCATTGGAATAATCGCACGTACCGTCCGAGGCGCCTACGACGTTTTTGTCGAACCCACCGGCGGACTGGAGCAAATTGAAATAACGTTCGATCGGCGGGCACTCGCACAATTCGGGTTGAGCATCGACGGCGCCAACCGGATCATTCGGGCAGGCCTTTCAGGTGAGGCGGCGGGCCTCATCTTTGAGAACGAAAAGCGATTTGACCTTGTCGTCCGCATCGACAACACGAAACGCAAATCACTGGACGACATCAAAAACCTGTATGTACCGACGACGAACGGCTCTCACGTGCGCCTCGAACAGATCGCTTCGATCAGCTTTACGATCGGACCCAACCAGATTCAACGCGATGACGCCAAGCGAAGGATTGTCGTGGGCTTCAACGTCCGGGAACGGGATGTCGCCAGTATCGTCGAAGAATTAAACCGCAAAATAGAAAGCCAACTCAAATTTGCTCCAGGTTATTTTATTAAATATGGCGGGTCGTTTCAGAACCTTGAACAAGCCAAGCGTCGCCTGCTCATTGCAGTGCCCGTCAGCCTGGCACTCATCTTCGTTTTCCTGTACTTTACCTTTGGTTCCGTAAGGCAAACGTTGCTTATCTACTCGGCTATCCCCCTTTCGGCCATTGGCGGTGTCCTTGCCCTTAGCCTTCGGGGCATGCCTTTCAGTATCTCGGCCGGTGTCGGATTTGTAGCGCTGTTCGGCGTGGCCGTCCTAAACGGCATTGTCCTGCTCAATGAATTCAACAGACTTCGGCGGGAAGGACTCCACGACCTGACTGAAGTCGTCAGGCGAGGAACAGCACTCCGGCTGCGGCCCGTGATCATCACGGCAACGGTCGCCTCCCTCGGCTTCATCCCCATGGCGTTGTCGCAGTCTTCGGGCGCAGAGGTTCAACGCCCGTTGGCCACGGTGGTCATTGGGGGCCTTGTTACCGCCACGTTGTTAACATTAATTGTGCTGCCGGTGCTCTACACGTTTACGGAACGAACCAAGCCGGCCTAACCTTTTTCAAAATCTAAATCCTACCGCTATGACATTTAACCGGATAGCCTTTCTTCTGCACACGCCACACGCACTGCGTGTCGTCGCAAAAAGGAAGCGAAGGACGATGCTTTTTTTCGGGCTGGGAATACTACTCACCACGGCAAACGCCCAGCAGCCGCTAACGCTCGAAGAGGCCGTGCAAACTGCTCTTTCAAAAAACGAGGGTCTTAAATCCGCTGAATCCCAGGTCGACTATTATAAAAATCTTAAAAGAACATCGACGGATATCGGGAAACTCTCGGCGGTTTGGATGCACGGGCAATACAACTCCGTGTATCAGGACAATAACTTAACCGTCATGCAGACTATCCCGTTTCCAACCGCCCTCGGCAGTCAGTGGCAGCTGGGAAAAGAGCAGGTTTCCGGCGCGGAAAAAAGCCTGCAGTCGGACCGTAACACCCTTGTGCTAGAGGTAAAATCGACCTACTTTCAGTTGCTTTACCTGAAGTCGCTTGCCACACTTTTGCAAACGCAGGATAGTTTGTTTTCCGAATTTGCGAAAGCTGCAGCGCTCCGCTTTTCCACGGGGGAGGGTAATCTCCTTGAAAAAACAACGGCGGCCACGCAATCGCTGGAAGTAGTCAACCTCGCTCGTCAAAATCTGGCGGACATCGCCATTGCCGAAGCGCACCTTCAGGCGCTGTTGAAGAACGAAACGCCGGTGACCACCTCGGATGTATTTCAAAAAAGAGCATTGCCTTCAACGATCGTCAATTCCGTCGACGGCAATCCGCAACTCGCTTTTCTTCGTCAACAAGTCACTATCCGGAACCAGCTCACACGGGTGGAACGTAACCGAATCCTGCCCGACATCAGCCTGGGGTATTTTGTTCAGAGCCTCACGGGTCTTCAAAACGTAAATGGGCAAGATATTTTTTATACCCGCAGCAAACATTTTCAGGGATTTGAGCTTGGGTTATCCATTCCGTTTTGGATCGTCCCGCAAGTGGCAAGAGTCCGCGCCGCCGCATCGTACGCGGAAGCCGCTCGCAGAGCTGCCGACTATTATCAGACCACCTTGGCCAGCCATTACGAGCAAGCGCTCCGTGAACTTGACAAAGACCTCGCGAGCCTGACGTACTACGAAGACAGCGCACTCCCGAATGCTTCGCTCATTCTCGCTCAGGCCCGCCGATCCTACACCGGAGGCGAAATTGGCTATGTGGAATATCTACAGTCCTTAAAGAACGTCATCAGCATACGGTCAAACTATCTCATGAGTCTTAACCTATACAACCAGTCGGTTGTCAAAATTGAATTTCTTATCGGAAAATTATAATTCTAACCACATGCGTACTACCTGCAAATTTTTTCTCGCCGTTTTCTTTGGCTTCGCGGTATCCTGTTCGCCCAGAAAGGCCGACAACTCCGCACGCGAAGGTCAGCGCGATGTTACGCGCGTGACGATAACCCGTCAACAGTTTCAAACAGCAAACATCCGGTTTGGAAAAGTAACGCTGCGAAACGTAAGCGGGATAATCAAAGCAAACGGCACACTCGACGTTCCACCCCAAAATTTAGTCACCATCTCGGCGCCGCTGGGCGGATTCGTGAAGAGCACTGAACTCCTGCAGGGGATGAAGGTTGCCAAAGGCCAGGTTGTCGCAGTACTCGAACACCCGGATTATATTCAATTGCAGGAAGATTACCTGGTCAATAAAAATCAACTGGACTTTCAGTTGTCTGACTACCACCGGCAGGAGGAGTTGGCGAAAGAAAATGTGAACGCCGCCAAGGCACTTCAGTTGTCGCGGTCGATGTACCTGGGCACAAAAGCAAAAGTCGAAGGCCTTCAGGCGAAATTGCGCCTGATTAACCTCGACCCGGGAGTAGTGGAAAAAGATGGTATCCAACCTACTATTCGGTTGTACTGTCCTATCTCGGGATTCGTCACCCAAGTCAACGTGAACCTGGGTATGTTTGTCAATCCCGCGGATGTCATGTTCCGGATCGTTGACACGGAACACCTTCATGCGGAAGCCCAAGTATTCGAAAAGGACATCACAAAACTCCGGGTTGGTCAAACGGTGCGTCTCACGCTTTCCAACGACCCACACGAGCGTTTGGCAAAAGTATATTTGATCGGCCGGGAAATTACGGCGGACCGGACCGTTCGGGTGCATTGCCACCTGGAAGACGAAGATTCTTCCCTCATCCCCGGAATGTATTTCAGCGCGTCCATTGAAACCGATCCGCAAGCGGTTCCAGCGCTTCCCGATCCGGCAATTGTAACTTTTGAAGGAAAAAAATATATTTTCACTGCTCCTGATTCGAGCGCGCTGCGGTTCGATTTGCTGGAAGTTGGAACCGGTGTTAGCGAATCGGGCTATACCGAACTCCGGCTATCGGGCAACGTCGATACATCTGGCCTGCTGGTGGTTACCAACGGGGCTTATGATTTACTCGCCGCGTTAAAAAACAGCGAACAATAATTTGCCCAAGCACGTTGTGCTCGTACCCTTCCACCCATGACCCAACTCCTAGCGGGAAGCATTATTCTGAGCCTCCTCCACGCACTGATCCCAAGTCATTGGCTTCCCGTGCTGGCGATTGGTCGTACCGAACGCTGGAGTGTCAGGGAATTGACCAACATTGCTTTTTATTGCGCGTTCGCTCACGCCTTCAGCACGGTGTTGATCGGTATCGGACTCGGCCTGGCCGGCCGGCAAATAGCGTATGATTTTGAATCCGTCACCCGCTTTCTTCCGTCCGTCGTTTTCATTTTTTTCGGCCTCTACTTTCTTTACCAGCATTATCGCCACCATCATTTTCACATCCATAGGCAGCCTGATGCCTCCCTGCCCAAAAGCAAGGTCATCGCGGTCCTTGTGACAACTATGTTTTTTTCTCCGTGTTTGGAAATCGAAGGGTACTTCCTGGTGGCAGGCACACGCGGCATCGGAATGGTTTTACTTATTGCCCTGATTTATATTGTACTCGGCGTCGGCGGAATGGTCCTCTGGATTCGTTGGGCCTATACGAGGTCCGAAAATATCAATTGGCATCCGCTTGAGCACAACGCCGGAATTATTACGGGTGTTACCCTGATCGCTACCGGGGTGATTTCATTTTTCGTTCGATAATCCTATGTCAAAAAAAATCGACGAATTACTTCGATCCGAGGTCCAGCAATTCCTCCGGAGCAATGAACAAGCCGACGAGGCCGCTCTCGTTCTAAAATACCAGCACGTCCTCGGCGTTCCTGTAGCCTGGATTGCTGAACAACTTTCGGGACGAAGAAAAGCAAAACAGAAACTTCCGAGCTGGTACCGGACGGAGTCGGTGATCTATCCTCCCCCGCTCAGCCTCGCGCAGTGTTCGTCCGAAGCTACGGCACAATTTAAAGCCGGTATACTGGCCGATCTACCGCTGGTACGGGGCGTCGACTTGACGGGCGGGTTTGGTGTGGATTCTTTTTTTATAAGCCAGCGGTGTTCTGACTTCACTTATGTTGAGCCCTCGGGGGCCCTTTTCGAGATCGCGATGCACAACCACCACCGGTTGGGTGCACCTGGGATTAAGGGGGCACAGCAGTTCGCCGGAGACTTTCTTCGGTCGTCGGGCGAGCCATTCGATCTCATCTTCCTCGATCCCTCCCGACGGAAAAAGGGCCGGAAGATTTTTCAGCTGGCGGACGGCGAGCCATCTGTGCCTAACCTGCTCCACGAAATCTTCAACCATGCCAACATGCTGCTCCTCAAAACATCGCCGATGCTCGACCTTCGGCAGGGTTTGAGTGAGTTGAGACATGTTGAAACGATATTCGTTGTGTCGGTCGACAACGAGTGCAGGGAACTGCTTTTTCTCTGTAGAAAAGACTACACTTCTGATCCGAAAATCCACTGCGTAAATCTTTCTGTCAACCGTTACCCGGGGGAAGCGTTGGTCTTTCATTTCGCCGAAGAAAAAAAAGCTACTCCAACCTTCTCCGATCCATTGAATTATGTCTACGAACCCAACGCTTCCATCCTTAAGGCCGGCGCGTTTAAGCTTGTCTGTGAGCGTTATCGTGTGTCCAAACTTCATCCCCATACCCATTTTTATACGTCCGCCGAATTGCTCGGCGATTTCCCTGGCCGAATCTTCCGGATTGAAGGTCCCTGGTCCCCTGGAAGAGATTCCCGTCAGGCCAATATTTTATCGCGAAACTATCCTCTCTCCTCCGATCAACTGAAGGTAAAATTAAAGATAACAGATGGTGGCGAGCGCTACCTCCTGGCGTGTTCCGGAATCAAGCACAAGTTTTTGCTCGACGCAAGGCGTATAAAATAGCGATCCTAAAGAAGATCGATGATGTCCCCGATTTTCGTTTCGCCGTCAAAACGCTTCGCCAATCGTTTCGCTGTCGTGTAAATACAGATCGTGGGCGTTTGCATTGGTCCCATGGCCGCGAATACTGTCCGCCCGTCGGCGCGCGCCAGGTGAATGTTGGGTTCGTGTGCAATCTTGTATTTTTCGGCAAAGCGGTTAATCACCGAAAATTGATCCATGGAAATAAAATACAACGTGTATGATTTAAAAGCATCCAGGTTTTTCTGAATTTCCGCTGTTTCGCGCTGGCAATGATCGCAGTCGGCGTTGAAGAAGATCAGTACGGTTTTGCCGGAAAGGCTCGCAGCGGAAAAGGGTTGACCGTTTTCTTCCATCATGGTAATATCGGGGAGATCGTTTGTCTCGTGGACCGCATGGTTCCTATCGGGTTTCTCCGCGGGTTTGTTGGGCGTTGAACAAGATAACAGGATGGCGGAGACCAGGAAAACGGCAAAAACAAATCCTCTTCTCATAAATGCGTCTGTTCAAAAAATTTCAGGCTATAGTAGGCAATAAAGAAAATCATCATCAGGGTACCGTATACGACAATTACTTTCCGGCGGTTCTGTACGTCTTCCCACCAAAGCATCGCCCATGGCTTAAACAGTCCGATGATCAAAAATACGGCGCAGGCTATTCCGAGGAAAAGAATGAGCAGTCGCACATTGTACATCATGGTCTAAAGGTATAAAGTTCCGGGTTTGACCCGAAAAATCCGCTTACCAATCTGGTCTATCATTTTCCTTTAGTAATTTCGCGTCCTGCTTTCTCCAGGTTGAGGCCGATTGATTTTTTGACCCTATATAAGGAAGACAGCTTGGTCCGAACCCTGGCTGAGGGGATTCGTGCGTCCAATCCTTTTTCGCTTCGCCTCAAAGGCCTTACCGGCAGTCTTGATTCGGTCATCGTGGCGGCCCTGTACAAAAGTACGAGGGCGTCCCATCTAGTTGTGCTTCACGACAAGGAAGAGGCGTCGTATTTTTATAATGATCTTCAAAACCTGCTGGGCGAAAAGGAGATTTTGTTCTTTCCAATGTCGTACAAGCGTCCTTATGAGTACGAGGAAACGGAGAACGCCAACATCCTGATGCGGGCAGATGTCCTCAATCAACTTAGCCATCACCCGGAAGGACAGATTGTTATTACCTATCCCGAAGCCCTTTCCGAGAAAGTAATTACCCGGAAATCGCTGGCATCCAATACGTTTGTTGTCAGCGTTCGCGAACAACTTAACCGCCAGTTCCTCGAGGAATTTCTGGTTGCCTACGACTTCGATAAAACCGATTTTGTTTATGAAGCAGGGCAATATGCCGTTCGGGGCGGAATCATCGATGTTTTTTCATTTGCTCACGACCTGCCTTACCGGATCGAACTTTCCGGCGAAGAGGTGGAAAGCATCCGCAGTTTCGATCCTGGATCGCAGCTTTCCGTCGAACAACTCGACAAGGTCAGCCTGATGCCGAACGTGCAAACCCGACTTGTGCAGGAAGAACGTCAGTCTTTCCTGGAGTTCATGCCACCGCTTTCGCGGCTTTGGATTAAAGACGTAGCCCTTGCCCGGGACGTTCTGGACGTTTGTCTCAAAAAAGCGAGCGCAAATTTCGAGGCCGTCCTGCGCGCCAGCGGTAGCCCGACCATTGCCCTTCAGCCTGAACAATTGTTCGAAACGCCCGGAGGGTTTATGACAAAAATCGAAAGCTTTGCGAAGCTTGAGTTCGGTCACCGGTTCTACTTTGAACCCACCACAACAATTGAGTTCAAATCTTCCCCGCAACCCTCCTTCTCAAAGAATTTCGAACTGTTGTCCGCCGATTTGTTCGACCATCAGGCTAAGGGATATACCAATTTTATCAGCTCCGATCAGCCCAAGCAATGGGACAGGCTTCAGGGGATTTTTGAGGAGATTGATTCCCGGATCCAGTTCACGCCGCTGGCTTTCGCCTTGCGCCAGGGATTTGTCGACCACGTGCTCAACGTGGTCTGCTACACCGATCACCAGATCTTCGAGCGTTTTCACCGCTACCGGGCGAAAGAAAAATTTTCGAAGTCCAAAGCGATGACCTTCCGGGAACTGCAGACGTTGCAGCCCGGCGATTTTGTGACCCACATTGACTACGGAATCGGAAAATTTGCCGGCTTGGAAAAAAAAGAGGTTAATGGGAAGGAACAGGAAGCAATCCGTATCGTATTCCGCGACGATGACCTCCTCTATGTCAACATTCACTCCCTGCATAAGATCTCAAAATATTCTGGCAAGGATGGCGCACAACCGATGATCAGTAAACTCGGTTCGGGCGAGTGGGATAGCAAAAAAGCAAAAGTCAGAAAAAAGGTAAAGGATATTGCGAAAGAACTGATTGACTTGTACGCCAAGCGGAAAAAAGCGCCCGGCTACGCGTATTCTCCGGATGGCTTTCTTCAGGCCGAGCTGGAGTCATCGTTTATGTATGATGATACGCCCGATCAGGCGCGTGCCACCGATGATGTAAAACGCGACATGCAGGCACCGCATCCGATGGACCGCCTTGTCTGTGGGGATGTTGGGTTCGGAAAAACAGAAGTGGCTATCCGGGCCGCTTTTAAGGCCGTCACCGAAGGCAAACAGGTCGCCGTGCTCGTCCCTACGACAATTCTTGCCATGCAGCACTACCGCACGTTCGCCGAACGACTTTCCAGCTTTCCGGTCAGCCTCGAGTACATCTCCCGCTTCAAGACGGACAAGGAAATCAAAGCCATTGTTCATGGCGTTAAGGAAGGCAGTGTCAACATCATTATCGGAACTCACCGTGTCGTGAGCAAGGACGTGGTTTTTCATGACCTGGGATTGTTGGTCATCGACGAGGAGCAGAAATTCGGGGTAAAAGTAAAAGACCGGCTCAAAGAGTTGAAAGTAAATGTCGACGTGCTTACGCTGACGGCAACACCCATTCCCAGAACACTGCACTTTTCACTCATGGGTGCGCGCGACCTCAGCATCATTGCCACACCGCCCCCCAACCGGCAGCCGGTTACTACCGAGCTTCATTCTTTTAATGAAGCGATCATTCGCGATGCTATTAGCCTGGAGCTAAGGCGAAGTGGTCAAGTGTTTGTCGTTCATAACCGCGTCAGCGACATCGAGCAATTAGCCAACTTGATTTATAAGCTTGTACCTGACTCCAGAATCGGCATTGCCCACGGTCAGATGGACGGGCACAAGCTCGAGAAAGCGATGGTAAAATTTATCGAAGGCGAATACGACATTCTCGTATCAACCAACATCATCGAGTCGGGGTTGGACATTCCCAACGCCAATACCATCATTATCAACCAGGCCCATATGTTCGGGCTCAGCGATCTTCACCAGATGCGGGGCCGGGTAGGGCGTTCCAACAAGAAAGCATTTTGTTACCTCCTGACGCCCGAAGGCTCGGTCTTAAGCGCTGATTCCCGAAAACGGTTGGTGGCCCTGGAAGAGTTTTCGGAGCTCGGTGACGGTTTCAAGGTGGCGATGCGCGACCTCGATATCCGGGGCGCCGGAAATCTTTTGGGCGCGGAGCAAACGGGATTCATCAGCGACCTGGGATTTGACACCTATCACAAAATTCTCGACGATGCTATTCAGGAATTGAAAGAAACAGATTTCAAGGATCTTTTTGCTGACGAGCTGGCAGAAAAAATCAAGTTGATCGTTCAGGACTGCATCATTGAAACGGATCTTGAAATTCTGATTCCAGAGTCGTACATCAGCACCGCGAGTGAGCGGCTTCAGCTGTATGCAAACCTGGACAACATAAAAAATGAAGAGGCCCTTAATACCTTTTCCCTTTCACTCCGCGATCGTTTCGGCCCAATTCCCGAATCCGTGGAACAATTAATTAATTCCGTCCGGCTGCGGTGGATGGGAGAAGCACTGGGTTTTGAAAAAATCAGTCTGAAGAATGAAAAGCTTAGGGCTTATTTTATTTCCGGAAAAGCAGAATATTTTATGTCGGATATTTTTGGAAAAATACTGACCTTCGTCCAATCACATCCGAGACAATGCCAGATGAAAGATACCGGCGGAAAACTTACAATGACGGTCGAAAACATTCTGACGGTCCAGGCGGCGATCGAGATCCTCGACACGATGCTTGATCACAAATTCAGGTCCGCCAGGGAAACGACGTCGGCATAGGGTTCCAGACTACTGACGTCGTTGAAGGCATGAATCATCAATACCTTGTGGTGCGTTGGTGAATAATAGACTTCGATGAAGTAGGCGCCGGTATGGTACAAATAGATCTTACATTCACCCAGGGTGCGCAGGGTAATGTAGTTGGAGTAGCCTGTCACTAAATCGCATTTTTTCTCGAACGACGATTGCTGGAAATCTCTTAAGGAAATCATAGAAATATTTCTCGTTTCTCCAACAGGAGCGAAAAACTATGCCATGTGAAAATTCTGATTGTTTTCGAAATAAAGCATCGGGATTTGTTCCAATCTGGAGCCCGTTTTTCCCAAAACCGGAGTGCGCGTCGACAATACTGCACAACGGATCAACGTTATAGGAGATCCAAGACCTGTGGCGATTTACCAATAAAACCGCCACTCCTTGGAAAACATCTAATTATCTCTTTATATTAGCGGTTGCGAAAACATTATTATGAATAAAATGAAGTTTGTTAAGAGTCTATCGCTTTTGGCTGGCGTTTCCTTCTTGGCATCATCCTGTTTCATTTTGGGGGGTCGAAGTGGCAAACCAAATGCGCAAAACCCAGGTCAGGTGAGCACGGCTACTGGCCTGAAATATAACGAGGCCGACGGTGGTGGCTTTGCTGTAAACCCGTATGATCAGCAGCCTGATGCGCCGAATATGGTGTTTATTGAAGGCGGCCGGGCGGTAATGGGCTCGTTTGAAGAGGATGTGATGTCCTATCGCGACAATATCGAACGCACCGTTTCGGTGGCTTCGTTTTACATGGACGAAACAGAAATTGCCAACATTCACTGGTTAGAATACCTGCACTATTTAACGGTCGATTCTCCGCGTTCTTCCGATCCTCATGTTAAAGATGCCTATGTCCGCGCCCTTCCCGACACCAATGTTTGGAAAGGAAAACTGGCGTTCAATGATCCCTACGTCGAACACTATTTAAGATATCCCGGCTTTCGTTATTTCCCAATCGTCGGTGTCACCTGGAAACAAGCGAATGAGTATGCGAAGTGGCGCACGGCAAAAGTCAACGATGAATTGGCTAAGAAATCGGGCCGTGATGATGTGAAGCCTGCCGCAGGAGGTCGCATTCCGATCGAGTCCGGTGTGGTCGTTCCTGATTATCGTCTTCCGACGGAAGCCGAATGGGAGTACGCCGCTCAAGCCCTTATCGGGACACAGTGGCTTGAGGAATTACAAACTAACCAACGCATTTATCCCTGGGATGGTCACGCCCTGCGTAATCCTTACGGAAAACAAATGGGAACCTTCCTGGCAAACTTCAAACGGGGCCGAGGTGATTACGCGGGTATCGCAGGTCGCCTGAATGATGGCGCTCTCATCACATCCTATATCTACGAATATCCGCCGAACGACTACGGACTGTACAACATGGCCGGTAATGTCAGTGAGTGGGTAATGGATATCTATCGCCCTCTTTCCTACCAGGATTTTGATGACCTGAATCCGATACGTCGTGATGATTTTTTGGACGATAATAACAATTACAACAATCGCTACAATAAGGGAAAAGATTCGCTGAACCATGTCAAGTACGAAGCCCGAAATCCCGAGTCATTCCTGTCACTGGTATCCGATAAAGTGCGGGTATACAAAGGAGGTTCCTGGAAAGATGTCGCCTACTGGATGTCCCCAGGTACGCGCCGCTTCCTGGATGAAGATTCGGCCACGGCTACAATCGGATTTCGCTGCGCTATGATCCGCGCCGGTTCGAATTATTAAGAGTAACGCTTTACAGGTAATTTTATGAAGACCCTCCCCTGGAGGGTTTTTATTTTGCTACGCTTCCGCAATGCAGGCGATGCTCAATTCTTGACAGCCAGCTTCGACCAGGCTTCTGCCACAGGCTTCAAGGGTCGCGCCCGTTGTTATGACATCATCTACCAAAAGCACGCGCTTGCCGGATATCAGGGAAGGGGACGCCAAAAAAACATCTTTTACGTTTTCCCACCGCTCTAATTTCGATTTCCTGGTTTGTGTCGGCGTTGGCCGGCGGCGAATCGAGACCGAATCACTCCAGGGAATGCCCAGGGAATAACTGATCCCTTCGGCGAACTTGGAACTCTGATTGTATCCTCGCTTGCGCCGCCGCGACTCGTGCAGAGGCACTGGAACTACCAGATCAAAACCGGGAAATGGGGATAGCTGTTTTAATTCACGGCCAAAGATCCGGCCCAGCGAAATGCCTACTTCCGGGTGGTGATTATATTTCAAATGATGCAGCAACTGCTGGACGATCCCCTTCTTCCGGAATTTTAAAAACGCCCACGCATGCTCAAGGCTCAGACGTCCCGCGAACCGTTCCTCTAGCCGATTCGAGTGATAAAGGTGATCGGTGGGCCTGGGGAATTCCGAAAGGCATCGCGTACAAATCGTGGCCTCACCCCGCACCATAGGACCACCGCAACCAAGGCAGGATCGGGGGAAAAAAAGCGAAATAAAATCAACAATCATGGGAGCAAAGAGCAAGAATTACAATTAAAACTTATCCCCATATTTGTACGGTTTTCAGGATAATATTGACCCGATTAATCTCCGTTTTAAATCAAGAAAACTATGACACTGGTAAAACAGTTTAATGACTACCGCACCAAGATGAATGAGAAGATCCTCAGTGCCGACAATCTCATTCTTAAACGCCTGTTCAATCTGGACAGCAATGCCTATCAAGCCGGTTCCCTTGACATAAAATCAAAAGAACTGATTGGCCTTACGTGTTCGCTTGTCCTGCGGTGCGACGATTGCGTGAAGTATCATCTCGGAAAGTGTAAAGAATTAGGGTTTTCGACCTCCGAAATTCATGAGGCCCTTGGCGTCGCTACATTGGTTGGCGGGACGATCGTAATCCCTCACCTTCGGAAAGCCTTCGAGTTTTGGGAGGAATTGCAGCATGTTCAGGCGTGATCTAGACCTCGAACGTCAATGGAACGGGCTACTGAACGCTCTCCATCAACACATCGGGAAAAAGCCGAAGGATTTGAACAGCGTTCTGTTTATCATCGGCGTACAGGAACTCGGACAGGGTGCTCGACCATTCTCTAAAGAGGAAAAGCAAGACCTCATGCACATCGCCATTTGTAAAATAATGAGCTTGTCTGGGTACTATCGCCTGGAAGGACTTGACAAACAGGGGTGGCCCCACTGGAAATTGCTGAAAAAACTGCCTCATTTTGATCTTTTAGAACAAGAGAAGTTATTGAAAATGCATGTCCTCGAATACTTCGAAAAGGAGTACTCCTGGAAGTTTGGCGACAATAGCAGTGAGCTCAGTTGATCCCGCATCTGGGGTTGGTTCCGGCCAATTTCTTTCCGTGTTTTGCAAATCCATTATTCTCTCTCTTATCTTAGAGATTCTAAAACTAAGTTGCCCCTCCGTTCGTTGTCAGTGAGAGGCTATTGGTGATGATGGAGTTACAAACGATCGACGGCAAGCTCTCGTCCTTCAAAAGGAAGTATTATCTGAATTTGGCGGTGCGCGGTTCGCTGCTCACGCTATCCCTGACTTTGTTTTATTTTCTCGTTGCTGCGGTCGTCGAATATAATTTCTGGCTTAGTGGTTGGGCGCGATTTGGAGTTTTTGCATCCTTCTTTGCGCTCGTGGCCTATTGCCTCTACAAGTTCCTAAAAGAGCCGTTGGCCTGGTGGCTTTATCGAAAAGGACTCGGACAAGAAGAAAGTGCGAAAATGATCGGATCCCATTTTCCCCACGTCCGCGATCGACTCCTGAACCTGATACAGCTCAACATGGTGGCCCAGCAAACCGATCTTCTCCGAGCTGGTATACTTCAAAAGTCGGGACAGTTCGAGCGTGTGTCATTTGAACAAGCCGTTGACCTTCGCGCAAACCGGCGATACCTCAGCTATTTTCTGCCTCCTTTTGCGATCATCTTACTCATTCTTATTTTTAATCGCGGCATCCTGACCCAAAGCACAAAACGAATCGTTGAGTTCAATCGTGAGTTCTCGCCACAGGCCCCTTTTAAGTTCGTCATTCAAAACAAAGCCCTGAATGCTTTTTTTAATGAAGACTTTACGCTTTCCCTCACCTTGCAGGGCGATGCTATTCCGGAAAGCGTTTACCTCCTTTCCGGAAACCAGCGCCTGAAACTTGAAACAGTCAAGCCTGGAGAATTTGAATACACCTTTGAGAAAGTTCAAAATGAAATCCCGTTTCAACTTCAGGCCTCGGGGTTTTTCTCTATGCCTTATACCCTTCAGCTCATCAACCGTCCGGAATTACTCCGGTTAAAAATGACGCTGGAATTTCCGTCTTACCTGGGCAGGAAAAACGACGAGATAGTGAATACCGGAAACGCGGAGGTCCCCGAAGGGACTCAAATCAGCTGGCAGATCAACACGTCGCACACGCAAAAAGCCTTCGCCGGATTTACGTCTCTGCCCGGTCGGGAGCAAATGCAATCAATTGATAATGAGAGCTTTAAGATAAGCAGGCGTTTTGTTAGCACGGATCAATATTGGATTGACTTGGAAAACGAACAAAGCAAGAACAAAGACAAGATCGTGTATTCGGTTCAAGTCAACAAGGACCAGTATCCGGAGATCGAGGTCGATCATCTGAAAGATTCCGTATTGTACCGGAATATTTTCCTCGGCGGAACAGTCCGCGATGATTACGGACTGACGGCGCTGGCATTGAACTATCAAATCACCCGGGGAAGTCGGGTAGAGGATAAAAAAGTTGATATCGCGCTTTCCCGCAACCAGGTTCAGCAAAGCTTCTTCTACCAGTGGCGTCTGGACTCCCTGAACCTTCAGCCCGGCGACAAGCTCACCTACTATTTACAGGTGTGGGACAACGACGGCGTCAATGGTCACAAATCGACCAAGTCATCAACCTACACGTTTGCGCTACCCGGAGAAGAAGAACTCAAAAATGAAATTGCCCAATCGCAATCGTCGGCTCAAAATAAGATTGATGAAAGTCTCAAAAAGGCTCAAGACATGCGCAAAGCAATCGACGAGGCTCAGCAAAAATTAAAAGGAAAACAAGTACTCGACTGGCAAGACAAAAAAATGCTGGAAGACATGATGAACCAAAAGAAAGACCTTGATCAAATGCTCAACGAACTGCAAAAACAAAATGAGCAGCTGGATCAAAAAAAAGAAACCCTTTCTGATCAGGATCAGAAGATCCGTGAAAAGGCCGAGAAAATTCAAAAACTGATGGATGAACTCCTTGACCCGGAAACGAAGAAACTTTTCGAAGAGCTTGAAAAGCTTTTGAATGAAAATCCGGACATGAGCCAAATCCAAAAAATGCTTGAGAAGATGAACCGAAAAGAAATTAATCTCGAAAAAGAATTGGAGCGGACCTTGGAGCTATTCAAACAAATGAAATTCGACTACAAAGTGGAGCAGGCGGTTCAGGAGATCAAACAGCAAAAGGAAAAACAGGAGCAATTACTGGAAAAAACGGAAGAGCGATCGGGTGAAAAACCTTCTGATCAGAATTCCAAATCCGACAAGGATTCCAAATCCGATAGCCCGGACAAGAACGGTGACAAAAAGACGAATCCCGACAACAAAAAAGAAGGCGATCAAAAGACTGATGAAAAATCCTCGGACAATAAGCAAAATTCTGATAATCAGGACCTTGCAAAAGATCAGGGCGATCGAATGAATGACGTCGATAAGTTTCAAAAGGAAGTTGACGAGCTGAACAAGATGGCCGAGGAATTAAAAAAAGAAACAAGTTCGCCATCGCCGGAGGACATGAAGGAACTGAAGGACCTTCAGCGTCAAAGCAAAGAATCTTTACAACAGAATAACTCAAAAAAATCAATCGAGCCGCAGAAAAAAGCCGTGAATAAAATGAGCAAAATGCAGCAGCAGTTAGAGGGGATGCAGAGTTCGATGGAAATGAATATGGATGTGCAAAATCTGGAGGCACTTCGGCAGATCCTTCACGGACTTATCAAGCTATCATTCGACCAGGAGGCCCTGATGAAGGATTTTAATCAGGTACAACAGACCGATCCCAGATATGTTCAACTGTCGGAAAATCAGTTAAAGATCAAGGATGACAATAAGGTGCTGGAAGACAGCTTGTTATCATTGTCAAAACGAGACGTTTTCATGGCCTCTATTGTGACGCGGGAGGTTGGAGAACTCGATGCTCATCTCGATAAGGCTGCCGATCATATCCGGGAACGAAGGAAGCCGAACGCGGCCGGTGAAATGCAGCTTTCGATGACGAGTATTAATAATCTGGCGTTGTTGTTGAATGATCACTATGATATGATGATGGATATGATGGCAAACGCGATGAAGGTTCCCGGAAAGGGAAAACCCCAGTCACCAAGCCTGGGCCAGCTGCAACAGCAGCTCAATCAAAAAATTCAAGACCTTAAGAACGGCAACAAGTCCGGGAGGCAATATTCGGAAGCTTTAGCAAAAATGGCAGCGGAACAGGAGCGAATTCGGCGCGCCCTCCAAGAACTTCAGGAAAAGTTAAAGAACGAAGGAGGGAAGCCGTTGGGGAATGACATCCCGGGAAAAATGGAGCAAACGGAAATGGATCTCGTTAATAAGCAAATCACGGAAATGACCATTCGTCGGCAAAAAGAGATAGAAACGCGATTACTTGAGGCCGAAAAGTCTATGCGTGAACAGAATATGGATAAAGAAAGGAAAGGGGAGACGGCGAAGGACTATGATAAGGAGATTCCCAAGGCCTTTGAGGAGTACCTGAGATTAAAGGAAAAAGAAGTAGAATTGCTAAAATCTATGCCGCCCAAGCTTTATCCTTATTATAAGAAGGAAGTGGATGAGTACTTTAAACGCATCAGGAATCGGAACTAAAGTTGGCAATGAATAACATTCATATCGAAATACCTTCGCTCTCCGAGAACATCCGAATGATCGAGAGTTTTATAGACAATGCGAGGGAAAAGTTCAGTTTGAACGATGACATCTACGGAAACATCATGATCGCCATCACTGAAGCCGTAAACAATGCGATCAAGCATGGCAACAATGGTGACTCGTCAAAAAACGTTTCTCTATCCTTACAGCTGGAGGACACCTTAATCAAATTTCGCATACAAGATCAAGGCAATGGCTTTGATTTCGACAACTTGCCAGATCCCACAGCTCCCGAGAATCTGGAAAAACCGGGAGGAAGAGGCATATTCTTAATGAAACACCTGTCCGATGAAGTGCAATTCCGGGAGGGCGGAAGAATTGTTGAGTTGAGTTTTTATATGAGTTAATGGCGTTCGTTCGGTTCTTTTCAGAGGACACGGATTTTAAGCTCCGGCATCCCCGCAAGACGAGTTTATGGCTCAATCAAGCTGCGCAGAAAGAAAAGAAAAAAATTAGCAGCCTCTCTATCATATTCACTTCAGATGATTTTCTGTTTGATCTGAATCATACTTTTCTCCACCATAATTCTCTTACGGATGTCATTACGTTCGATTTGGCCGATGGGGGAGATATCGACGGCGAAATTTACATTAGTCTTGACAGGGTCAAAGAAAATGCCGCACGGTTCAATTCCTCTTTCGACGAGGAATTGCATCGGGTGATGATTCACGGGCTGCTCCACCTATTGGGCTATTTCGACAAAACGAAGCCCCAAAAGGCTCAAATTCGAAAAAAAGAGGAAGCTTATCTATCTTTGCGTTGGTAGTTCCACGTGGAACTATCGTTTCCATCTTTCGAACTAGGTTTCACGTGGAACAAGTAAAATAGGAATGTTTCCAGAATACGATGTTATCGTTGTCGGCGCGGGCCATGCAGGGTGCGAAGCTGCTGCTGCTGCTGCGACTATGGGTTCCAGGGTCCTCCTGGTCACCATGAACATGACTACGATTGGCCAAATGTCTTGCAATCCCGCAATGGGAGGCGTCGCAAAAGGTCAAATCGTTCGCGAAATTGACGCTCTTGGCGGTCTGTCGGGAATTATTTCCGACAAATCCATGATTCAATTTAGAATGCTGAACCGGTCTAAAGGCCCGGCGATGTGGAGCCCCAGAACCCAAAATGATCGCCTGAAATTTGCCGAAGAGTGGAGGCTTGCATTGGAGGGGATCAAAAACATCGACTTCTGGCAAGAGATGGCTTGCGGGCTGCTGATAAAAGGGAAAAAAGTTGTCGGCATAAAAACATCACTTGGCCTCGAAATCAAAGCAAAGTCAGTGGTTCTAACCAACGGAACCTTCCTCAATGGCCTAATTCATATAGGCGAAAAAAATTTCGGTGGCGGACGGACCGCCGAACGTCCTTCTACGGGAATCACCGAGCAACTTGTTAGTTTGGGTTTCGACTCCGGAAGAATGAAAACCGGCACGCCCCCCCGGGTAGACGGACGTTCGCTTGACTATTCCAAAATGGAAGAACAACCCGGAGATCCCTCCCCCGGGAAATTCTCCTTTACCGATACTTTACCGCTCGCTCGGCAAATGAGTTGCTGGATAACTTATACCAACGACGCCGTCCACCGCGAACTAGAAAAAGGCTTTGCCCAGTCGCCAATGTTCCAGGGCCGTATCAAAGGACTTGGCCCAAGATACTGTCCCTCCATCGAAGACAAGATCAATCGCTTCGCCGACCGTGACAGACATCAAATATTTGTGGAACCTGAAGGATGGAATACGGTGGAGATCTACGTCAATGGATTCTCTACGTCACTGCCTGAAAATGTTCAGTACTCGGCGCTAACAAAAATTCCAGGCTTTGAAAAAGTCAGAATGTTCCGACCAGGATATGCCATTGAATACGACTATTTCCCTCCGACGCAACTCAAGCTATCTCTTGAAACACAACTAATTGATAATCTGTATTTTGCGGGTCAAATCAACGGAACCACCGGCTATGAAGAAGCGGCATGTCAGGGACTTATGGCTGGCATTAATGCCCACCTGAAGATCAATGACCGCGAGCCTTTTATCCTCAAACGCTCGCAAGCCTATATCGGCGTCTTAATCGATGATCTCGTAACCAAAGGGACCCTGGAACCCTACCGCATGTTTACTTCTCGCGCCGAGTATAGAATACTTCTCCGCCAGGACAACGCCGATTTACGCCTCACTGAAACAGGGCATCATTTGGGCCTTGCCTCCGATTTCCGTCTGGCAAACGTCCTGAACAAAAAAACTCAGCTTAAAAAGCTCCTTCAGGATCTTACCGCATTGAAATTTGATCCCAATGATATCAACGTCGGATTGGAGACAATGAACACGAGCACTGTCCGCGAGAAAACGTCGGCGGCTCAACTCCTGAAAAGACCCGGCATCGGGATTCATGAAATTAAAAAGCTCAGTCCTCCAACCGCCGTCCTACTCAATAATTTTTCAAGCGACGTTGCCGACCAAGCCGAGATCACTATTAAATACGATAGCTACATTGAGCGCGAACATAAAATGGCCGAGAAAATCGAAAGCCTGGAAATGTTCAAAATACGGCCTGACTTTAATTACGACCTCATTAAAGCATTATCCTCGGAGGGTCGGGAAAAACTAAAAAAAATCCGCCCCGAAACGATAGGCCAGGTTTCCCGAATCAGCGGTGTCTCTCCGGCGGATGTATCCGTACTTACCGTGTACCTCGGTCGCTAAGAGAGCATGAAAAAAATCACTGAATGTCCGATTTGCGGCAACGCCGTTTTTGACCTCTTCCTAACCTGCACTGACTTTACTACGAGCAACGAGCAGTTCACTCTTCAGCGGTGCAGACAGTGCACTTTTGTCCTGACAAACCCGCGACCCGACGACTCCGATCTGGAGAAATACTACGAGTCGGAAAAATATATTTCGCATACCGGAAAATCATATGCCCTTTTCGACTCGGCCTACTTGATCGTCCGGCGATTTACACTGCGCTGGAAAACAAGAATGGTCGCACAATACCAACCCAGTTCCGTTCTGGACTATGGCTGTGGCACCGGCGAATTTCTGGAGGCATGCCAGGCGATGGGTTGGGATTGCGTCGGCGTTGAACCCTCCAATAAAGCAAAATCGCGAGCCGATCAGCATGCCAAGCTCACGATCGCTACCACCCTGGCTGAATTAAACGGCAAAAAATTTGATGTCATTACCCTCTGGCACGTTCTCGAACACATCGCGGACTTACCTCAAAAAATGACCGAACTCCGGAATTCGTTGAACGAAAATGGTATTCTATTTGTCGCCGTTCCCAACCACACGGCTTACGATGCCGAAGTTTATCGGGAATATTGGGCCGCCTATGATGTACCCCGTCACCTGTGGCATTTCTCCCGGACAACCATGCCCCGGCTTTTAGCGAAATCAAACTTCACCGTTCGGGAGATAAAGCCAATGAAGCTCGACGCGTTCTATGTTTCGCTCCTCAGCCAAAAATTCAAATCGGGGTGGCATAGCCCGGTGGGAGTCCTAAAAGCCATTACGACTGCACTTACCTCAAATCGTAAAGCAAAGACCTCGCTGAATTATTCCAGTCTCATTTACATCGCTACCCGATGATCCCGCGGCTCTTACTTTTAACAGTCTTCGTTCTTCTGTCGCTCGTACGATGCGCCACGTTAACACAACCTACCGGCGGTCCCAAAGACACTATTCCTCCTGTACTCGACCACTCTATTCCGCACCAAAACCAAAAAAATTTCAAAGGAAAAATCATCACGCTTTATTTCAACGAAGCGGTCAAAATAAAAGACGCCAAGGATATCATCATTACGCCCGCGCTCGCCAAAACCCCGACCATTCTCGCACGCCAAAAAATGGTTACTATCGAACCAAAATCACCATGGAAAGACAGCACCACTTACAGCATCGCCTTTCGCGAAGCGATTCAGGACATTACGGAATCGAACCCCGCCGAAAACCTGCACCTCGCGTTCAGCACCGGGCCAATAATTGATTCTCTTATCATTTCCGGTCACGTCGAAAACGCCATCAACGAAATCATACCCGACAAAATCACCGTCGCCATCTATACTTCCGACACGTTCAATATTTTCAAACACAAGCCGGTCTACTTCACGCGCTCAAATAAAAACGGATTTTTCAAAATCGAAAACCTCAAACCCGGATCGTACTTCATTTATGCGTTCGACGACAAAAACAAGAACTCGAAAGTCGAAAGTCAGTCTGAAAAATTCGGATTTCTTCGTCACCCGGTAAACCTCACCAAAAATGTTGACAGTATCCGGATCCGACTTCTCAATGTCGATTCGCGCCCATTACGACTCAGCAGTGTTCGGCACAACGAAAAATTATCACGGGTGAAATTCAATAAAGCCTTAACTTCCTATAAAGTCATTTTCGGAGATACCGCGAAATTTATCAACAACTTTGGCGACGATCATACCGAAATTAATCTCTACCACCCTCGCCAAATCAAGGATAGCATTCCCGTGGGACTTCATGTGTCCGACAGTATCGGCGTGAAGATCGACACGCTGATCTATTTAAAGTCAAGTTCGTCCAAGGCGCCCAAAGAAAAGTTTTCCTTTGCCATCACTCAGGCCTCGCTCGACTACGAAACCGGAGAAGTGAGCGTCCTCGCCACCTTTGCACTACCGATAAAAAAAATATCCAAGGACACGGCACGCATTAGCATTGACTCGGCGAGTGCTATCGTCATTCATCCCAGCGATGTAAAAATCGATACGGCAAATAAGCAAGCCTCTTTCCATTGCACCATCGCTAAATCAGTTCTTGCCGATCTCGTTGATCCGCTTCAACTCTACCTCTCGAAAGGTTTTTTTATTTCGATCGACGACGACTCCAGTAAACAGATCAAAATGCCCATCCCTTTCCTAAAACCAGAGGAAACCGGAACATTGGCAATCAACGTAGTTACCCAAGTACCGGACTTCGAGATCCAGCTCATCACCAAAGACTATAAAATTGTACAATCCATCCGCAACACAAAACAAATTGTGTTCAAAAACGTCCCGCCCGCCAAAACTTATAAACTTCGGGCAATTATCGATCGTAACAAGAACGGCAAATGGGATCCAGGAAACTACTTTCTCAATGAAGAGCCCGAGCGCATGGTCTATTACCAGACGCTCGAAGGGAAATACGAATTTCCAATCCGCGCCAACTGGGAAGTAGGGCCCTATCAGTTTTCTTTCTAATTTGTGGATAAACACCGAGTTATCCCCGGGACCTTAACGCTCCCCGAAAAATCACCCAAAACGCCTTGTGAATTGTTTACAACCCCTTATAAACCAAATTACTCCACAGATCGTTTATGTGTAGATAACGTACTCCACAATCACCGCGAAATGTTAACAACCCTTCTGTGTCCATCAATTCACCCAACGCCCAACACTTGCCGCTCCACACTTTAACCACAACCTTTCCTTAGCCGTCTCTTAGCACACGGTTATCCACTTATGCACACGCCTAATTATTACTACATAAAATTAAAATATAATAGAATACAATTGGTTCTGTGGATGTGCACATTCGCGATCTGGAATACCGGCCTGGCTCAGGAGCAAGATGAAATCCAGATCGCTAAAGAATATTTATTGAAAGGAGAGAAGGAGAAAGCATTGACGGTTTTTAGAACGTTGGCCAAAGGGCCAGAAAATATTCCTTTCATTCATAGTAACTATCTGGCTGTTTTGCTTGACCTTGCGAAGTACAAAGACGCCGAAAACTATCTCGACCATTTAATAAAATCCACACCAGGCCAACTCCTATATCGCATCGATCTCGGTATTGTGTATTATCGGGCCGGTGAAATACAAAAGGCTGACCGTTATTTCCATTCCCTTATTCGAAGCAGTGCCGAAGACGTCGCCCGATTAAAATCCATGTCCGACTACCTCGCTGCTCACAACCTCATCGACTACGCAACGGAAGCGTTGCAGGAAGCCCGGCGGGTCACTCACAATGCTATTCTTTACGCGCTGGAGATGGCTAATCTCTATCGTATCCAGGGAAAGCGGGATCAAATGGTGGAAGAATACCTCAACTATGTCACGCAAACCCCGGGCAGTATATCCTACCTTAAAAATTCGCTGCAGGTACTGCTTGGCAAGCCCGAAGAATTGGAAAGTCTTGAAAAATTGTTGTACGAAAAAGTTCAGCAAAATGCGACTGTTGAAGTCTACGCCGATCTTCTGATCTGGGTGAATCTTCAACAGAAAAACTTTTATGGGGCCTTCGTTCAAGCGCGCGCCTATGATAAACGTTTTCACAAAGACGCATCGAAAACCCTCGAAATCGCGCAAATCGCACTGAACAACAAAGATTATGAAAACGCAGACAGAAGTTTTTCTTTTGTCATCAAGGAATTCAACAACACGCCAAATTATCTCCCTGCGCGCCTTGGAATCATCCAGGCGCGTGAAGCTAAAGTGAAAAGAAAGTATCCCGTCAACTCCGATTCGGTGCGGTACCTTATCCGGGAATATGATTCTTTTATCGCGGGGTATCCTGACAATCAAAATTCTTATGAAGCGCAACTTGATGAAGCTCTTCTTCACGCCTATTACCTGAACGAACAGGATTCAGCGATTCACAAACTGGATGTCTTGATCAGCAACGCAGCAGTGCCACCCTACCTGAAAGCGACCGCCAAGCTGGACCTTGGTGATATTTATCTTTTAAAGGAAGAACCCTGGGAGTCGACATTGCTCTATTCGCAGGTTGAAAAATCGCAACGCGAGACACCCATCGGCTATGACGCCAAACTCCGGAATGCCAAACTCTCGTATTTCAAAGGAGAGTTCAAATTAGCTCAGGAACATCTCGACATATTGAAGCAGGCCACCACTCGTGAAATCGCGAATGATGCAATGGACTTGAGCATGCGAATTAAGGAGAACACAGCGTTTGACTCGACCGGGACTGCGCTAAAGAAATTTGCAGCCATCGAGTTGTTGCTGTATCAAAATAAACTACAGGAAGCCTTGACGGCTATTGCAACATTAAAAAAGGAAGAAGGTGACGACGGATCATCGGGTCATACCGGCTCGTCGACTATTCTCGACGATGTCTACTGGCTCGAAGCAAACTTGCGGATGAAAAAAGGGGAATTTGACCCGGCGATTGCCCTTCTTCAGAAAATAATCGATAACTATGGAGACGATATTCTGGCCGACGATGCCTATTTTCTCCAGGGCGAAATTTATGAAGAACAACTTCACGACAAAGCCAAAGCGATGGAGATCTATCGCGATTTTCTCAACCGGTTTCCGGGTAGTGTGTATGCCGCGGAGGCCCGCAAGCGGTTTCGCGAACTTCGGGGCGATTTCAACGAACAGCCCATCAACAACTAGTCATTCGGTCCGCAGCGATTTTCACCGGGTTGGCATGTGCAGCTTCGTAAACGTCGATGATCTTTGATGATGTAGGCGACATGCTCCTCGGAAAGGCGGGCGATCATCACTACGCTAGTTTAATCTGCAAGACATTTGACATGGTTCGTATGAAGTCCTGCAATTCGACCACGCGCTCTTTCGCGTGCGATCGCCCGTCGGACGTCAGCGCGTAGTACTTACGTACCCGCTTCCCGATCATGACAACTTCTGTTTTCAGGAGTCCGTCAGCTTCCAGTTTATGAAGAGTTGGGTACAACGCACCCTCCGTCAGGAGCAAGCGCGCATCGGACAAATCGCGCACAAGTTGTGTGATCTCATATCCGTACATCTTGCCATAATCCTTCAATACCTTGAGGATGATGGTTTGCAAGGTTCCTTTCAGTAACTCGGGAGAATGCATGGGCAGTACATAAGTGAATTATGTAGATAGACGCGGGCGACGGATCAGAGCTAGCACTGCGGAACGGAAAATGGTGACGTGCAGGTTGGCAGGACGCGACACGAAGGCACAAAACCTTACGCTTGCCGGGTACCATGAAAACAAGTTTGGTAAATAGGAGGTTCAGGGGCTAATTTTACAATCCTATATGCAAATCCTTAATTCGATCCTGACCTGGGTGATGAAAAAGCGGATCCATCAGATCGAACTTTTCATTAAATATCCCCATGAAGTGCAGGACGAGGTCCTCAAGAAGCTCCTGGCGACCGCCCGATACACAGAATTTGGCCAAGAATATTCGTTTGAGGATCTCGTTAATTATGAGGACTTTAAAAAACGAATACCCGTTCACACGTATGAGCAGTTATTCCCCTACATCGACCGGTTGATGCGGGGCGAGCAGAATGTACTTTGGCCATCAGAAATAAAGTGGTTTGCCAAGTCATCGGGCACCACCAACGCACGGAGCAAGTTCATCCCTGTTTCTCTGGAGGCCATCGAGGAATGTCACCTGAAAGGAGGCAAGGACCTCCTTTCGCTTTATGTTAACAACTATCCTGAGACAAAGATTTTTGGGGGCAAAGGGCTGGGCGTCGGAGGAAGCTACCAGGTCAATGAATTTGATCCAACGTCATCGTCGCATTACGGAGACGTATCGGCGGTGATTATGCAAAACCTGCCTCCCTGGGCGGAGTTCATCCGAACGCCAAGCCTTGAGGTTGCGCTGATGAACAACTGGGAGGAGAAAATAGACAAAATTGCGGCCGACACAGCGAAGGTCAACGTCGCTCATATAGCCGGAGTGCCTACCTGGACGGTACTGCTCCTTCAACGGATCCTGGAGACCGAGAAAAAGAGCAGCATTCTGGAAGTCTGGCCGAACCTCGAAGTGTTTTTTCATGGCGCTGTGGCCTTTGCGCCATACCGTGGATTATTCAAAAGTCTGATTCCCAGCGACCAGATGAATTACTGGGAAACGTACAATGCCAGTGAAGGATTTTTCGGCATCCAGGACCAGAAAGATTCGGAAGATCTTTTGCTCATGCTTGATTACGGGGTGTATTATGAATTCATACCGATTGATGAAATCGGCAAGGAGTATCCGAACGCGATTAACCTGAGCGAAGTAGAGGTCGGAAAAAATTACGCAATGGTGATCACGACCAACGCCGGACTGTGGCGTTATAACATCGGCGACACGGTGAAGTTCACGAGCATTTCCCCTCATCGAATCAAGATCTCCGGAAGAACAAAGCATTTCATAAATGCCTTCGGCGAAGAGGTGATTATCGAAAACGCTGAGACCGCGATCACGCGTGCGTGTGAGATAACAGGGGCGATTATCGACAACTTTACGGCGGCGCCGATTTATCTTCAAAAATCAAAACGGGGCGGCCACGAGTGGATAGTTGAATTCAAAAAGAAACCCGGCAACATGCCCGATTTTATCCGCATTCTGGACGAAACGCTACGGAAAGTCAATTCAGACTATGACGCCAAACGGGCCCATGACCTTGCGCTGGTGGCGCCTACGGTCCATTGCGTGGAGGAGGGTACTTTCTACAACTGGATGAAGAAAAGAGGGAAATTAGGCGGACAGAACAAGGTTCCACGGCTGAATAACTCCCGCGAATACGTCGAGGAGATTCTCGCGATGATCCAGGATAGAAGTCCGGTTAAACCCCTTTCCATTTAATGCCACAGCCGAGTGCTTTGGTTTGAGTAACGGGAACAGGTCTACCTGCGAGCAAGGCATCCACGGCGTCCTCAACATAACGCCTGGTGACACCGGACGGTTTGCGCGCATTGTCATCAATCGTTCCCACGTAGGCTACTTTCAGGTGGCCCGCCGCTTTTTGTAATACAAACACATGAGGAGTATTCGTTGCGCCGTAGGTTTTTGCGACCTCCTGCGTGGCGTCTACGAGGTAAGGAAAGTCGTACCCTTTTTCCGCTGCGACTTTTACCATTTCCTCGAATGAGTCGCCCGTTGAAATAGAAGGGTCGTTCGCGTTGATGGCGATCAGCGGAAAATTTAGCGGCATATATTTCCTGCTGAGTGCGATAATGCGGCTGTTGTAGGCTTTTGAATAGGGACAGGTATTGCAGTCAAAGATCACGATAAATCCTTTTGCTGAGGGGAAATCCGACATCGATACCATTTTTCCGTTGACGTTCTTCAATTCGAAGTCCATGGCGTCATCACCCACCTTGTAGCCCGCGTTATGTGGCAACGCGGCGCCTAGCATCATTCCGGAAACCATCACCGCAATCACTACTTTTATTCCTTTCATTTTTTTAGTCGTTAATATTTTACTTCACTTCTTCAATAAGTTTCTCCAGCTCTCCCTCATGCAATTCGCGCTCGATGAATTTTCGTTTACCATTTGCGCCGTTAATGATCATCGTCGCCGGCAGCGCACCGGACCAGGCTTTGTCAATTTTTGAAATCCAGGCATTGGGATTTTGCTCATCCAGAATCAACACCCGGCTTTGAATTTTTTTTCGCGCAATGAATTTCTGCACCTTTTCGGGATCCGGATCAAGGTCGATATCCATGCTCACCAGCGTGACCTGTACATCCTTTCGCTCCCGGTTCATTTTTTCTAACAAAGGCATCTCCTTTACACAAGGAGCGCACCATGTCGCCCAAAAATTAAAAACCTGTATAGACTCCCCCGCGCGCATGAGGTTTTGAAGCTTTTCCAGCTTCACTACTTCAGCGCGTTGGGCCTGACAGACGCCTGGGTAAGCGAGGACAAGAAGCACAAACACCGTTCGGATCATTTTGCAAAAACGTATCGTTCAGGCGGTAAGTTAGCGGGTTTGCCCTGAATTTTTTTAGTCTCACGGACGATGAAGAAATTGGAAATAGATTAGAATTCAGGCACTTAACCTAACACCGGAAGCCCGGTTTTTTAATTCCACAATTTTCGGGACTTATCAACATTATGCCAAGGTTACACGGTAAGTAATTGAATAATAATGAATTACATGTAATTTGGTCAAGTCAAATTTTGTGGACAACTCAAAGGACCTAAAACTAAGGAGTTTGGTAACCACACGAATTTCTAATAATCAGATATTCAATAAAATAGCAAAGCCGGGCCACTAGGAATGGAAGGTTCCTGAAGCGTCCCGCTTATCAGCCAAGGGCCAGTTTCAGACTTTCTTTTTTAGCGGGTTCCGGGGCCGTATCGGAGATAAAGCGCACATTTAGGGCATACCACTCTATATATGCTTTGTAAGGAAGACAGTCCGTGAGGAGTTTATCTTCGCACAAAATTTTTATCGTTTTATTCGCGAAATAGGAGTCGCGAATCATTTTTTTTTGATCCCCCGGAAGGGATGAAATACGGACAAACTCAATCCCTCTGTAATTCTCCATCTGTGCTTTCATAACCGTACGTTCAAACCTTTATTTTACTTTGGCAAAGTTGGTAACCCGACTTGACCTAGTTGAAAAAAAATACATGAAGTTTATTTTATGAATTTTGAACGGACGCATCGTTGTTTTGGCCCGCCTTTTATACCTCTGATAAAAAAATGATGCCAGCCCCAATGCGTATGATTGCATTAGGCTTTCTTTTCCCGAACAAACCTTCCCATGGCGTTATATTTGTTTTATGAAAACGGTGATTCTTTTTTTGTTGTTAAGCGTAACTCGCGCCTATGCGCAAGATCAGCTTGTGCTTGTTTTCCT
>Ga0206968_10027_pt1 | contig 38630 bp, 29 predicted proteins | sample Alteio_BWOrgHeat_22_FD_153254 | JGI IMG/M metagenome (GOLD analysis project Ga0206968, IMG submission 153254) | Enriched cells from forest soil in Barre Woods Harvard Forest LTER site, Petersham, Massachusetts, United States -... | ecosystem: Environmental > Terrestrial > Soil > Temperate forest >... | reverse complement strand
GGCTCTTCATGCTTTTTCAGAATTTCCATACACTTAATATTCAGGAGATCGCGGCACAAGCTCCACAACTGTGGGTAACTGGATCTAACACCGCATTGATCATAGCTTTGTTGTTGCTTGGAGGTGCCGTTGGTAAGTCGGCTCAGTTGCCATTGCAAACCTGGCTGCCCGATGCGATGGCTGGCCCATCTCCCGTCAGTGCATTGATTCATGCGGCAACGATGGTAACTGCCGGAGTTTACCTCATAGCACGTACACACGTAATTTTTGAACTGGCGCCCATCGCGATGCTAGTTGTGGGTATTATAGGAGCAGCCACTTTGGTGATTGCTGGCTTTGCCGCGCTTACGCAATTTGACTTGAAGCGTGTGCTGGCGTATTCAACTATCAGCCAGATTGGTTATATGTTCCTGGCGTTAGGAGTAGGAGCATGGTCTGCCGCGATTTTTCACTTTATGATCCATGCGTTTTTCAAAGCCCTTCTCTTCCTTGCCGCAGGTGCCGTGATTATGGCTCTGCATCATGAGCACGATATGTTTAAGATGGGTGGATTAAAGAAAAAACTTCCTGTGATCTACTGGACATTTTTAATTGGTGCCGCATCACTTGCAGCGCTGCCAATTGTGACGGCTGGATTTTATAGCAAAGACCAAATCTTGTGGTTGACTCTCGCCGGGGAAAATGGAAACATCTGGTTTTTCCTGATGGCATTGCTCGGAGCATTTGTTACATCCATTTATACTTTCAGGATGTTGTTTTTGACTTTCTTCGGAAAAGAGAAAACTCATGTGAGCCATGTTCCCGGAAGGGGGATGAACATTCCGTTACTTGTACTGGCCGGCCTCTCAACCTTAGCAGGGTTTATTGAATTACCACATTCGTTCGGGCACCTTACCATTTTTTCTGATTTTTTATCTCCGGTGTTGCCGGCCGTTAAGGTTCAGGAGGATTTTGAAAGCATTGAGTGGATGATTCAATTGATTGCGGCAGGTGTAGCTATTTCAGGAGTTTACGTGGCTCAAATGTTTTATGTGATCAAACCTGAATTGTCGGATGAGTTGAAATCGTCAGCTGCCGATCTTCATAAGTTTTGGTTCAGTGGCTGGGGCTTCGACGGACTATACAATTTCCTTTTTGTAAGGCCCTTTGTATTTCTTGCCTCGATCAATAAGAATGATATCATTGATAAGTTTTACGATGGACTGGTTGCGCTCGCCAATCTGTTTAATCGCATTTTTTCTTTTACACAAAGCGGAATACTCCGCTGGTACATAATGGGTATTGTAATAGGAGGTATTCTCTTGTTGTCACTGGGATTGATTAATGGATAAAAAATAAAGCTCTAAAATGATACTGCTTCTGTTCATCGTAATCTTAATGGTCGCCGGGGTTTTAGCGTGGATCGTTGCTGATCAAAGCCCTGTATTGGCACGATGGATTTCATTAGCAGCACTTTTTGCGAACCTTCTTCTGACGATTTTCATTTGGTTTAATAATCCAGTTGTCGATTCTCCCAACCCATGGATAGCACAATTTTCAGTTTCATGGATTCCAAGTTTCGGCATCAGTTTTTCTCTTGCGTTGGATGGACTGAGTCTGCTCATGCTCATGCTCACATTCTTCCTCGGTATTTTCGCAGTGCTTATTTCATGGAAAGAAATCCAGGAACGCGTGGGCTTCTTCCATTTTAATTTATTGTGGGTGCTGGCCGGGATCACGGGGGTGTTCCTCACTATGGATTTGTTCTTGTTCTATTTCTTCTGGGAAGTCATGCTTATTCCAATGTATTTCCTTATCGGAATTTGGGGACACGAGAACCGAAGATATGCTGCCTACAAGTTCTTCATTTTTACCCAAGCCAGCGGATTACTTATGCTGCTTGCCATCCTTAGCTTGTACTTTATTCACGGCGGCCAAACGGGTTTTTTCACATTTGATTATTTCCAGTTGCTTAAGACAACCATGGATGCAAGCACTGCTCGATGGCTCATGCTTGGATTCCTCGCGGCGTTTATAGTGAAGTTGCCGGTCGTACCGTTTCACACTTGGCTCCCCGATGCTCACTCACAAGCGCCCACGGCTGGTAGCTTAATTCTTGCCGGCCTTCTGTTAAAGACGGGTGCTTATGGATTGATTCGATTTGTAATCCCATTATTTCCCACTGCAGCTTTAGAGTTAGCACCTTATGCAATGCTCCTTGGTGTGATTGGAATTTTGTATGGTGCCATCCTTGCTTTTGCACAAACAGATTTGAAACGTTTAGTGGCCTACACCAGTGTGAGTCACATGGGTTTTGTGATTCTTGGAGTTTTTGCGTTTAACGAACTGGCCATGCAAGGTGTAGTTATGCAGATGATCACGCACGGAATTAGTACAGGCGCCTTGTTTATTTTGGCTGGCGCCCTTTATGAAAGAATTCATACGCGCGATATTACTTCGATGGGTGGTTTCTGGGCCAAAGCTCCATTCATGGGCACCGTTGGGTTGGTGTTTGTGTTAGCTTCATTGGGACTCCCTGGGCTTGGAAATTTCGTTGCGGAATTTCTCACGCTCATTGGTACTTGGCAATCGGCTCCAGTACTCACTATTTTTGCCACGATAGGAATTGTTGCTGCAACAGCCTATTCACTCCGCATTATGCAAAAGGTCTTCTTAGGAAAAGCTCCGGATAAAATGATACCGGATCTTTCGCTTCGTGAGAAATTCATTCTTGTGCCGATGATAGTATCTATTATATGGTTGGGGTTATTTCCTCAACCAGTGATGAACACAGTTAAGAAACTGATTATCAATCAAATCAGTAACGAACAGATTATCACTTCCAATGCAGTAAATCCAGATGAGAAAATAAATGGAATTAAGTAGTATAAATATTCTTGATGTATTGCCAGGTATTTTACTGGTGACGGCTTCGCTTATCGCGATGCTTTCAATTGCCATCCGGCGAAACCACAAATTGATTTTTGGAGTCACTACCGGAAGTTTACTGGGTGTATTCATCTATCTGATAATCTATGCCACAAACCACAGTTTTACTGTTGAACCTCTCTTTGTAATCGATGGCTTTGGAACATTCATTACTGGCTTGATCGTATTAAGCTCTTTGGCGGTATCGCTACTCTCATATGCGTATTTCGAGCAACGAGAAGAGCGTAAAGAGGAATATTACATTCTGCTTTTGTTAGCTACGCTCGGCTCGGCAATGCTGGTGATCAGCAAACATTTTGTTTCACTTTTTTTAGGACTGGAGATACTGAGCATAGCACTGTACTCCATGGTTGCTTATTTGCGTAAACGCGAAAAATCGGATGAAGCTGGTATCAAATACCTTATCATTGCTGCATTTTCATCGGCCTTCCTTCTATTCGGTATGGCGTTAGTCTATGCACAGACCGGCTCAATGGATTTTAAAGATATCGGCATTTACATGGATTCGGTCAGTAACAATGGACTGCCATTACTTTTGATTGCAGGTTTTGCCATGATGATTGTAGGGATTGGATTTAAGTTAGGCGTTGCGCCATTCCACATGTGGACGCCCGATGTTTATGAAGGCGCGCCAGCACCAGTAACAGCCTTTATTGCAACTGTTTCAAAAGGAGGGATGGTTGTGCTCTTGGTCCGTTTCTTTGGTCAGATCAACGGGCAACATTATCCTGTGATCGTGCTTTCATTTACAGTCATAGCGATCGCTTCAATGTTTATTGGAAATTTTCTGGCGATCCGACAGAATAACGTTAAACGAATTTTGGCGTACTCTTCAATTGCTCATCTTGGCTATTTGCTTGTTGCTTTTCTTGCCGGTGGAGCGCTAGGTGTAGAGGCTGTAAGTTTTTACTTAGTGGCCTATTTTCTTACCAACATTGGTGCGTTTGGAGTAATTGCCATCCTATCCGATCAAGAACGGGATGCAGAAAACATTGAGGATTACCAAGGCCTTTTTTGGCGTCACCCGAAAATCGCTACAGTATTTACGGCCATGTTGTTGTCGTTGGCTGGCATTCCTCTCACCGGAGGTTTTGTAGGGAAATTCTATTTGATCGCCTCCGGGGTAAGCGCCCAATTGTGGCTTCTTATTATTGTGCTCGCAGTGAACAGTGTTATCGGTTTGTATTACTATATCAAGATAATTGCCGTAATGTTTGATAAACCAAAAGCGTTTGAAGCACTCGCTTTACGCCCACGATTGTACCTTATAAATCTTATTACATTAGTTGTGCTGTCAATCCTTATGATTTGGTATGGCGTTTATCCGCAAGCACTGATTGAAAGGATTCAGGATTTCTTAAAATAAAAAAGCCGTCTGTTAAAACGGCTTCTGACTTTCATTCATTTTATATATCAGCAAAACTCATCAAATACTTCTACCAAATGCTGACCGATCATTTGTGCATTTCGGCCTTCAATATGATGACGTTCTACAAAATGTACCAATTCACCATCCTTGAATAATGCAATAGCTGGTGACGACGGAGGATATGGTAAAGTATATTCCCTTGCTTTCGCAACAGCTTCTTTGTCAACACCTGCAAATACGGTAGTGAGTTTGCCTGGCTTTTTTGCAGAGTGCTCCAATGCCCACTTGATACCTGGCCTTGCAGCACCGGCAGCGCAACCGCAAACTGAATTGATCACCAAAAGGTTTGTCCCTTTTTGATCCTTCAATTCCTGATCGACATCAGATGATGTTTTTAATTCTTTAAAGCCCGCAACGGTAAGGTCACTGCGCATGGGGGCAACTAATTGTTCTGGGTACATATAGATTTAAATTTTAAGGTTCCGAACTCTAATCAATCCAACAAAATTACATGAATCCTAGTTCCAGCTTAGCCGCTTCGCTCATCATATCTTGCGAATAGGGCGGATCAAAGGTCAACTCTACTTTTACGTCATTTACACCTTCAATGGCTTCAATTTTTTGCTTCACTTCGCTTGGAATTACTTCAGCTGACGGGCATGAGGGCGATGTGAGTGTCATCAAAATAAAAACATTATTAACCGGGAACACATTGATCTCGTAGATCAGGCCAAGTTCATAGATGTCGACCGGAATCTCCGGGTCATACACTGTTTTCAGAGCGGCTAGCACCTTATCGCGCATGTTGATTTCAGCAGGCTCTTGTTTTTGTTCTATATTTTCTACCGCTTCATTCATGCTCTTTCAATCAGTTGTGTCTTAAACACAAGTGCATACAATTTCATTTGTTTAATCATTGATGCAAAACCATTGGATCTCTGCGTGCCAATGAATCGTTCCATTCCTATCTTCTTCATGAAATACAAATCTGTATTAAAAATAGTTTCAGGGCTTTGACATGAAAAAATGCGAATAAGCAGACTCACTAATCCTTTTGTAATAGCCGTATTGCTATCTCCTTCAAAAAAAATTTTACCATTTTCCATCTTGGCGGTCAGCCATACTTTTGATTGACAACCTTTCACAATATTATCTTCGACCTTGGCCGAGTCATTCATTTCGGGAAGCTTTTGCCCGAGTTCCATAATGTAAAATATGGTCATCTCCATGTCGCCATCCAGCAGCGAAAATTCATTGATGATCTCATCCTGAACTTCCTTGGGTGTCATGGCTTCATAAAATTTACTATCCGCTTGATGCCGTCAATTAACTCGTCAATCTCGGCCGTAGTATTATAAATTGAAAATGAAGCGCGTACAGTGCCTTCAATTCCAAAACTGTCCATTAAAGGTTGTGTGCAATGGTGACCTGTGCGAACGGCTATCCCTCGGGCATCAAGCATTTGTCCGATATCAAAATGGTGAATACCTTCAATAACGAACGACTGAACTGCAACTTTTTCCTTTGCTGTTCCAATTAACTTTACTGAAGGAATTGAAGAGAGTTTTTCGACAGTGTAAGAAAGCAATTCACTTTCGTATTCCGCTATTTGTTCTTTGCCAAGCGTGTTAATAAAACAAACCGCTTCATTCAACGCAATAACATCAGCTATATTCGGAGTGCCTGCTTCAAATTTGTAGGGCAGGTCATTGTAAATTGTTTTTGTAAAAGTGACTTCCTTTATCATTTCACCGCCGCCCATATAGGGTGGCATTTTTTCAAGGATACTTTTTTTTCCGTAAAGGATACCGGCTCCGGTAGGCCCATACATTTTGTGCGAAGAGATACAATAGAAATCGCAATCAAGGTTTTGTACGTCAATTTCAAGATGTGCTGCAGCCTGAGCACCATCAATCAAAACTACGGCTCCAACTTCGTGAGCAAGTTGAATAACTTCCTTGATGGGATTAATCGTTCCCAAACTATTGGATGCATGGTTGATTGCAACAATTTTTGCTCTATTGGTTAAAAGCTTTTTGTAGGCATCTAAATCAATCTCACCAACTTTCGTAATTGGTATAGCCTTAAGAGTTGCCTTTTTCTCATTACACACAATTTGCCAGGGCACAATATTGGAATGATGTTCTAATCCAGAAACAATGACTTCGTCACCTTCTTTCAGAAAAGTACGGCCGTAAGATGAAGCTACTAAATTGATACTTTCTGTTACGCCACGTGTAAATATGATTTCCTCAACATGCTTTGCATTAATAAATTTTTGCATTGAATGCCGGGTCTCTTCAAATGCTTTGGTTGCTTTTTCAGCAAGTGTGTGGATTCCACGATGGATGTTGGCATTGTAGCCTTGATAATAATTTACCAAAGCGTCAATTACTTGCTTTGGCTTCTGATTGGTTGCAGCGTTGTCGAAATAGATTAGTGGTTTGCCATTTACTTTCTGATGAAGTATTGGAAACTGTGCTCTGATTTTTTCTATATCGATAGCTGTTGCCGTAGTCATTGCAAGTCAGAATTTATTTAATCGCCCTGAAATCAAACCGTCCAAATAACTTTTCAGTTCGTGATTTTTGATTGGCTCTAAAGTCTCAGCAGCGAAAGCGTAAAGCAACATAGCTTTTGCTTCTTCATGTGAAATGCCACGCGAACGCAAATAAAATAAAGCTTCCTCGTCCAACTGGCCAGTGGTGCAGCCATGTGAACATTTTACATCATCCGCCCAAATCTCAAGCTGAGGTTTAGTGTTGATTGTGGAGGTATCTGTCAGTAGAATATTTCTGTTGGATTGAAAAGCATTTGTTTTTTGCGCATGTGGTCTCACAAAAATTTTCCCGTTGAATACCCCTTTCGAATTTCCATCCATCACACCTTTATACAATTCGTTACTGTGCGAATTGGGCTTTATGTGATCTACAACAGTATGGTTATCGGCTATCGTATTTCCGTTGAGCAGATACAATCCATAAAAATGCGATTCGCACTTCTCTCCGTCAATAGCAATGTTAAAGTTATTCCTAATCAATGACCCGTTCATGGTAAGAGTAAACGTGCTCAGTTTACTTTCATTCGATTGATGGATGATACTATTTGCCACCTGATGAAGCTTCCCTTCATCGTTTTGAATTTTAATATAATCGAGAGATGCCTTTTCTTTTACAATGATCTCCTCGGCAAATGAATGGAAAATAGCATTCGCGCCCACAGAAGCTGACCGCTCGATGAGAGTTAATTCACTGCCTTCTTGCAGAACAACTAATAATCTGGTGTGACCAATAGATTGGCTATTCTCTGCATCATTAATGTGAAGAATCATTAATGGTTTTTCAACTTTAGTATCTGCAGGAACTTGAATGAAAATGCCGTCTTGCCAGAAAGCGGAATTAAGAGCTGAGAATACGTCAGCAGAATTGGCTAAATATTTTTGAAAGTAGGGAGTGGATTCTCCGTTTTCTATTGAAGGCTTGAGATTGGAAATTCTGAGTTCGCTTTCAGGGCTTACAATTTTAGAAAGCGTCTTGGAGTAAATTCCGTTAAGAAAGACTATGACGCTGGCGTCAAGGTTTGGAATTAAAAATTTTTCAATTGAATTTATATCTGACGATGAACCAGTCTTATCAAAATCAAAATTTTTCTCTAGCGCTCTGGTAATAGGGGCGAAGCGATATTCCTCCGTTTTACTATTAGGCAATCCTATTTTTTGAAAAGTGGCTAATGCTTCTCTTCGGTGATTGTCTTTAGCGTCAGCAGTTTTTTCAAAAGCGCCGCTGATTTTTTCTATCAAGCCAATATCTGAAGTTGTTGCAGTCATTAATATCAAGCTATAGCCAATTCGTTTTTAATCCAGTCGTAGCCCTTGGCCTCGAGTTCCAACGCTAGTTCTTTGCCACCCGACTTGACAATTCGTCCTTTATAAAGAACGTGTACAAAATCAGGCACTATATATTCAAGCAGTCTCTGATAGTGAGTTACAAGAATGGTGGCGTTGTTCTTAGATCTCAGTTTGTTTACGCCATTAGCTACAATCCGCAATGCATCAATGTCGAGGCCAGAATCGGTTTCATCAAGGATGGCTAACTTTGGTTCCAGCATTGCCATTTGAAATATCTCGTTGCGTTTCTTTTCGCCTCCCGAAAACCCTTCATTCAATGAACGACTTAACAAGGATTGATCAATCTCCACGAGTTTCATTTTTTCTTTCATCAATTGAAGAAATGCTACTGCATCCAGAGGTGACATGCCGCGGTACTCACGGATTTTGTTGAGAGCCGTCTTCATAAAGTTAACTGTGCTTACTCCAGGGATTTCAACAGGATATTGAAACGCCAGAAATATTCCTTCGCAAGCTCGTTTATCGGGCTCAAGCTCCAGTAAATCTTTTCCCAAAAACTGTACATTACCTTCGGTTACTTCATAATCCTCACGACCAGCAAGAACTGACGCCAATGTACTTTTACCGGAACCGTTGGGTCCCATTATAGCATGGACTTCACCTGCATTAACCTGAAGATCAATCCCGTTAAGGATTTGCTTCTCACCAATTTTCGCCCTAAGATTTTTAACTGTCAACATTATGTTTTCCGATTTTCTAACGATCAACTAATAACTAATATCGATTAACTTCTAACCTACGCTTCCTTCCAAAGTCAACGCCAGCAGCTTCTGCGCTTCGACAGCAAACTCCATTGGCAATTGATTGAGCACTTCCTTAGCGTAACCATTGACAATCAAAGCAACAGCTGCTTCCTCGTCTATGCCGCGCTGCAAGCAATAAAATATCTGATCTTCGCCAATCTTTGACGTTGTCGCTTCGTGTTCGACCTTGGCTGTGTTATTTTCTACATCAATGTAAGGGAAGGTATGAGCACCACATTGGTCGCCCATTAATAAAGAATCGCACTGCGAAAAATTCCTTGAGTTTGTAGCGCGCTTCATAATGTGCACTTGGCCACGGTAACTATTCTGCGATTTGCCAGCCGAAATCCCTTTAGAAACTATACGAGATCTCGTGTTCTTACCGATGTGCGTCATCTTCGTTCCGGTATCGGCTTGTTGGTAATTATTGGTCACGGCAACTGAATAAAATTCGCCCATCGAGTAATCGCCTTTCAAAACACACGAGGGGTACTTCCATGTAATGGCAGAACCTGTTTCTACTTGGGTCCACGAAATTTTAGAATGATCACCGGCACAAAGTCCGCGTTTGGTTACAAAATTATAGATGCCGCCTTTCCCATTTTTATCACCCGGATACCAGTTTTGCACTGTACTGTATTTGATCTCTGCATCTTTCATTGCATAGAGTTCAACAACAGCTGCGTGCAATTGATTTTCATCCCGCATAGGAGCGGTGCATCCTTCGAGGTAACTAACGTAAGAGCCTTCCTCTGCAACTATCAACGTACGCTCGAACTGCCCTGTGTTTGCAGCGTTGATACGGAAGTAGGTAGAGAGTTCCATCGGGCAACGAACGCCTTTTGGAATATAACAGAACGAACCATCGCTGAAAACCGCAGAGTTAAGCGCAGCAAAATAGTTGTCGTTCATCGGCACTACACTTCCCAGGTATTTTTTAATCAACTCAGGATGCTCGCGCACGGCTTCACTGAATGAACAAAAGATGATTCCGAGTTCGCCTAATTTTTCTTTGAATGTGGTTGCTACCGAAACGCTATCAATAACGGCATCTACTGCAATACCACTTAGCCTTTTTTGCTCCGTCAACGAAATGCCCAGTTTCTCAAATGTCTTTATCAACTCCGGATCAACCTCATCAAGGCTGCTTGGGCCCGTCTTCTTTTTAGGAGCCGAATAATAGATGATGTCCTGATAATTGATTTTAGGATATTTCACGTTGGGCCATTTAGGCTCTATCATCTTCAGCCAATTGCGATAAGCCTTTAGCCTCCATTCCAAGAGCCATTCTGGTTCTTGCTTCCGACTCGAAATAAAACGAACAGTATCTTCACTCAGGCCTTTTGGCGACTCATCAGCCTCAAGGTCCGTAGCCCAGCCATGCTCATATTCTTTGGACGTGATATCTTCCAGTACCTGATTGTCCTTGGTCATTGTCTATTTAGACTAAGTTTAAATAAAACCCTCAAATTTACAACAATTTCCAATCCTTAAGGTTCATCGGCCCATAGAATTATTTAATTGGCTAGCTTCAGAGATCGGTTCAGGCTCTCTTCCAGTGAGATCATCGTTTCGGTACGGTCTATTCCCTCTACTTGCTGCATTTTGTCGTGTAGCACTTCTTTTAAGTGGTTGGTATCCCGGCAATGAATCTTAACAAACATCGAATAGTTTCCGGTTGTATAATGGATATTGGTTACTTCAGGTATGTTTTTAAGTTTTGCTAGTACTTTATCGTATAAAGCGCTCTTTTCCAGATAGATACCGATAAAAGCAGTGATATCGTAACCAACCTTGGCGTAGTTGATTCTTAAGGTTGTCTTATCTAAGACGCCAGCTTCTTCCATTTTATTCATACGCACGTGCACGGTGCCGGGCGAGACGTTTACCTTTCTGGCTACTTCTGTGTAAGGCCGCTTTGCATCGTCGGTCAGAAGCTCCAGTATTTTCAAATCGGTATTGTCAAATTCATAATCTGGCTGCATAAAAAGTGATATTTATTGAAGTATTGATAATTTAATGCAATAATAATAAATATAGTTCAATTTAATGCGGAATTTATTGATATTAAATCATCAATACTATTACTTTGTTGAATAATTAACAATGTAGGAGTGAAGCAATGACCTTCATTGAAATTATGAAAACAAAAATTGTAGGGTGTTGAAATTGGCAGACATGCCCTCCTGTCTCGGGGGTGGAGAGTCAAGGATAAACGCAGGATAACGGATTGACCACTAAAAGTTTTTTTCTTGTCCTGTAGCTAACTTCTCCGTGGAGGTTCGACCCCTCCCTCTACAGCTGTTTATTAAAGTTAACTAAAGCCCGGTCTTCATACGGGCTTTTTTATGTACGGAAATGGCTCAGGTCATTATTTTTCCGGATTTCAATTTCAACTACTGCTGATTAATGTTGAATTGCTAATGCCTTATTTTTTTGCATACTTGAACTTTTGATTCAGGATGTATGAATGAATTTCCTTGGTATAAGAAGTATCCCGTCGGCATTCCCCACAATATAGGTCCACTGGAATATAATTCGATGGTAGAATTATATGAGGCGGCATCTAAAAAGTATCGCGAACTGATTGCTTATGAGTGCCTTGGCGGTAAACTGACTTTCGGTGATGTCGACAGGCTGTCTACCGACTTTGCTGCTTACCTTCAGAAAGATCTTGAGCTGAAAAAAGGAGACCGTATTGCCATACAAATGCCCAATCTTCTTCAATTTCCAGTGGCCTTCATTGGCGCATTGAAAGCCGGATTGACCGTAGTGAATACGAACCCGTTGTATACAGCCCGGGAAATGGAACATCAGTTTAAAGACGCAGGCATTTCTGCATTGGTAATCGTATCCAACTTTGCACACAATCTGGAAGCAGTTGCCGATAAAATTCCGGCCAAGCATTACATCATCACCGACATGGGTGACCTTGTGGGAGGCTTCAAAGGCTGGCTTGTAAATTTTGTAGTTAAATACATAAAGAAATTGGTGCCCGCATATCATCTGCCTCATGCTCATTCATTTAAAGATGCTATGAAAAAGGGGGCAAGCCTTTCGCTGGATAGGCCTAAAATTGAAAGCGAGGATTTGGCTGTATTGCAGTACACAGGTGGCACTACCGGAATTTCAAAAGGAGCGCAGCTCTCACATCGCAACCTGATTGCACATAATCAGATGATCGCTCATTGGTTCAGTCCTATCATGAGGAAAGACATGCAGGAGACCGTAGTTACACCATTGCCGCTGTATCACATCTTTGCTCTCTCAGTAAACCTGACACTGATGTATTACACGGGGCTGCGAAACATTCTGATCACCAACCCTCGCGACATGAATGGCTTTATTATGGAGCTGAAGAAATATAGATTTTCAACTTTTTTAGGAGTTAATACATTGTTTAATGGAATGCTTCATCATCCGGGTTTTGCGAGCCTAGATTTTTCACATTTGAAAGGAGCTGTTGGTGGCGGGATGGCTGTTCAAGACGCGGTTGCCGCCAAGTGGCAGGAAGTAACAGGAAGCCCATTAGTGGAAGGATATGGATTGAGTGAAACTTCACCAGTACTATGTTGTAACCCATTGGATGGAACGCAGAAAAGAGGAACGATTGGCTTACCGATGCCAAGTACAGAAGTTGCAATTTTTGATGAAGATGGAAATCAATTGAAACAAGGTGAAACTGGCGAGATATGTGCGCGTGGTCCGCAGGTAATGCGTGGGTATTGGCAGAAAGATAATGCAGGCGTGTTTTTTAATAACGAATGGTTTCGCACCGGCGATATTGGCCTGATGGACACTGACGGATTCTTTAAAATTGTTGATCGTAAAAAAGACATGATTAAGGTATCAGGCTTCAATGTATTTCCAAATGAAATCGAAAACGTAATTGCGTCACACCCCAAAGTGTTGGAAGTAGCCGCTATCGGTGTGCCGGATGCTAAATCGGGCGAAGTCATCAAAGTATTTATCGTAAAGAAAGATCAAAGCCTTACAGAGGAAGAGTTAAGAAAATTCTGCCATGAAAATCTTACGAATTATAAGGTTCCTAAATATTTTGTTTTCCGGACGGAACTGCCAAAGACGAACGTAGGCAAAATCCTTCGCCGAGTACTGAAGGAAGAAGAGGCCAAGGCAGCTTAATTAATCAATGATCAATTTTCAATTCTCATTATTGATGAAAAAATTCTTTTTAGCAATCCTGATGTTTGCTCCATTTTTATTTTCATTTCATCGTGAAGTCGCTTTGTCACAGAAAGTAGCAGGTGACTCAGTTCTTTATTCGCGGGAGAAGCATTTTAAAAACATTCGTCAATTAACTTTTGGGGCCGACAATGCCGAGGCTTACTGGAGTTTTGATGGTAAATATTTCAGTTTTCAATCCAATAATAAAGACTGGGGGTTGAGTTGCGACCAGATCTTCTATATGCCGCTCGAAGGAGTCGATTTGAGCAAGGGTGCAAAGCCACAACTTATCAGCACAGGCATGGGACGCACAACGTGTTCTTTCTTTATGCCCGATGGGAAATCTGTTTTATATGCTTCGACACACTTAGGTGGAAAAGAATGCCCCAAAGATGTAGAACGCAAGCCGGGTGGAAAATACTTGTGGCCGGTATACGACACCTACGATATTTTCGTGGCCGATCTGAGCGGAAAGATAATCACCCAACTTACAAATACTCCAGGCTATGATGCCGAAGCAACGATATCACCGAAAAAGGACAAGATCGTTTTTACTTCAACCCGCAACGGCGACTTGGATTTGTATATAATGGATATAAATGGAAAAAATGTTAAGCAGATCACTCATGAAATAGGCTACGATGGTGGTGCGTTCTTTTCTCCGGATGGAAAGAAAATTGTCTTTCGTGCATCGCGGTTTAAAACCGAAGAAGATAAAAAGGAATATCTCGAGTACCTGAAGCAAGGGTTAGTAGCGCCTACGGCCATGGAGATTTTCACTTGCAATGTTGACGGAACGGATTTAAAGCAAATCACGCACCTCGGCAAGGCCAACTGGGCTCCGTTTTATCATCCTTCGGGTAAGAAAATTATTTTCAGTTCCAATTATAAGGGAAAACGTGGATTTGAATTTAATCTGTTCATGATGAATGAAGACGGCTCAGGACTGGAACAGATCACCTACGACAGAGTCTTTGACTCATTCCCGATGTTTTCGCCCGACGGCAGGAAAATTATCTTTTCATCCAACAGAAATAACGGAGGCACACACAATACCAATTTGTTCGTTGCTGAATGGGTGGACTAGAGATCACAGTATATGAGAAAAATCAAACTCATTCTATACTCTTTGCTTGGCCTGATCGTAGCCTCGGGCTTGGCATTATTTCTTGTTTTCGAATTTAATAATATAGAGGGCAAAACACTTAATGAAGAGGGTAGAAGCAATGCTGGTGGCAAGTTCATTCAACTGACCGAAGGAATTACTCACTACGAAATTGCAGGGCCCGACACCGGCAAAGTTGTTATACTCGTTCATGGTTTTAGTGTACCGTACTATATCTGGAACGGAACTTTTGATAGTTTGGCTGAACAAGGCTTTCGCGTAATGCGATATGATGAATTTGGTCGTGGCTACTCTGATCGGCCTGACGTAACCTACAGTCCGGCGTTATATAGAAAGCAACTTCTTGAGTTGATCAACTCGCTTAAGCTAACGACTCCGGTTAGTTTAGCAGGCGTTTCCTTCGGAGGTGGAGTTGTAACAGATTTTGCTGTCCACTATTCATCAATGGTTGATAAGATCATTCTGGTTGACCCTGTATTTGGTTTCAAGAACCCACCAGTGAATGAGCTTGTCGTCAACTTCAATTTGGCTCTTAATCATGAGAAGCAGGCTGCAGGACAGTTGGACGATTTCAAGTACCCGGAGCGATTTCCCGATTGGAAAGGTCAATATAAAATTCAAATGGAGTATAAGGGATTTCGTAATGCTTTGGCCTCAACGCTTATCAATTATCCTGCCGATTCGATTGTTGCCAACTATCACCAGCTGGACTCATTTCATAAAAAAGTATTGTTGATTTGGGGCAAAGAAGATCAAACGGTAGCTTATCGTTTTAGTGACTCGTTACAACGAATTTTGAAGGCGGATTTTTTTCCTGTGGATGACGCCCGACACCTGCCTCAATTGGAGAAGCCGCTAATCGTCAATCAAAAAATTATCTCATTTCTTAAATAATAACTGTCATGATGGATACCAACCTATCGGTGAATGATTCTAAAGAGCACGTAATGAAATCGGTCGGGCGTTATCTCGCAGAAGTTAACCTGACCGTTTTTTCCGATGATTTTACCCGTCCATGGGGTGGTTTTTTTGTAATTGAAGAATCACAGGCAGATCGGTTCATCAAGCTTTATTTTCCACACCTTACGGCATCGGAGCTTTCCATTGCGGGAAAACTGAGCCCCAAGATTTTAGTTGTTGCGCCAGGTCAACGCTTATCATGGCAATATCATCACAGGCGTGCGGAGATTTGGAAATTGATTGGAGGAGTTGCGGGAATAGTGACAAGTGAGACGGACACTGAAGGCCCATTGAAAAAATTAGCCATAGGCGAAATCATTCAACTAAAGCAAGGTCAACGCCATCGCCTGATTGGTTTACAAGAAGGTTGGGGCGTGATAGCCGAAATATGGCGGCATACCGATGCAAATAATCCTTCCGATGAAAATGATATTGTACGTGTGCAAGACGATTTTGGAAGATAGGCCTTTTCATACTTCGCACTTTTGCTGTAATTTGTGCCAATGAAAAACATCAAGGGCCCTGCAATTTTTCTCGCACAGTTTCTAAGCGATGAGCCTCCGTTCAATACTCTCAAGTCGATCTGCAAATGGGCAGCATCATTGGGTTTTGTAGGTGTGCAAATCCCTACATGGGATGGCCGCGTTATCGACTTGCGAAAGGCTGCTGAGAGCAAAGACTATGCAGATGAAATCCGGGAAACCGTTGAATCATGCGGATTACAAATCACCGAACTTTCAACACATTTGCAAGGTCAGTTGGTAGCGGTTCATCCTGCATACGATGTGATGTTTGATGGCTTTGCTCCCAAAAATGTTCAGGGTAAACCAAAAGAACGTACAGCGTGGGCTGTTGATCAGTTGAAGCTCGCTGCTAAGGCAAGCAGGAATTTGGGGTTGAATGCTCATGCAACTTTTTCGGGAGCGTTAATGTGGCATACAGTTTATCCATGGCCACAACGGCCTGCTGGCTTGGTTGACGATGGATTTAAGGAATTAGCAAAACGGTGGCTTCCGATCTTAAATACTTTTGACAAGGCTGGTGTAGACGTGTGTTACGAAATCCATCCGGGTGAAGACTTGCATGATGGAATTACGTTCGAGCGTTTCTGGGAAGCTACCGGCAGACATTCGCGTGCTAATATTTTATATGACCCTAGTCATTTTGTCTTGCAGCAACTGGATTATCTTCAATACATCGATTTTTATCATTCGTTCATCAAAATGTTTCATGTGAAGGACGCTGAATTCAATCCCACCGGAAAGAGCGGCGTATATGGAGGGTTTCAGGATTGGATTGACAGGCCAGGCAGATTCCGATCAGTGGGTGATGGGCAAGTGGATTTTAAATCAATTTTTTCAAAGCTTGCACAGTATGGATATGATGGCTGGGCTGTGCTTGAGTGGGAATGTTGCATCAAACATCCAGAGCAAGGAGCAAAGGAAGGAGCAGAGCGCATTCGTGATTACATCATCCGGGTTACCGAAAAAGCATTTGACGATTTTGCTTCAACCGGAAAAAACCCGAAACTCAACAAAAAGATATTAGGTCTCTAAATTTTACTATAATTCAAAAACCATGAAAAGGATTTATCAGTTGTCAATAGGATTTGCGATTATGTTGATTGTTTTTGCCTGTGGTCCGAAGAAAGAAGCAGCAACAACGGAGGATTATGGAACACCTAAAGAAGAAGCAGCGACTTTGTCTGGCGGCGATGTTATAGCTCAGGGTGAATCATTAGTGAAAGCAAGCGACTGTAAAACCTGTCATCATAAGATAAATAAGATCATCGGACCATCACAAACTGAGATTGCCAAGAAGTATGAGTTTACTGAAGCTAACGTAAAGCTGCTTGCTGAGAAAATTATCAAAGGCGGCTCTGGTGTATGGGGGCAAATACCTATGTCAGCTCATGCGGATATCTCGCAGCCGGATGCTGAGAAAATGGCACGCTATATTCTTTCACTTGATGGCGAGAAGGAGCACTAAATAAATTTGGAATCGCGCTGGTTTCATTTTACACAACTCTTTTTTTTGCCTATTTTGAGTCCGATTGTGTGAAATGAAAAGATAAATGAGTGAAGAACTTTTAAAAGCGATTATCCAGTTTTTTGCCATCGTGGCAAAAGAGCGCATTACTGAAGATGAGCGCTCAATTATCAAAGAGTTTCTGTCGCTGCACCTCAATCAGGACGGCCTTAGGTATTATCTTTCCCTCTTTGATGACTTTTGTAAATCGAATAAACCAGCTTCTAACCAACTGACCAACGTTGATGAGGCAACCCAGGAATTTGTAGACGACTGGGCGCAGATTATCCAAATTGCACGCAAGGTGAACCAGGCACTCACCATGCAACAAAAGGCGGTATTGGTTATTAAAATAATCGAACTTGTCTTTGCAGGTGACGACCTTTCTGAGCGGCAAAGCAATTTGATCTTTTATATAGGTGAGGCTCTCAAAATTCCGTCCAAGGATTTTCGCGCCATGCGTGCTTTTGTGCTTGGCCATGATGTGGATGAACTTGCATCCAAGAATATATTGATTATAGACGAGAGCCCCGATGCTCATGAACACTTGGGCCCACACTTAACAGCCAAGAACCTTTCGGGGATGATCGCCATACTTCGGCTCACAGATATCGAGACTTACTTCATCAAATACCTCGGCATCACGCCATTATATCTCAACAGTCAATCGCTGAAATCACGAAGGGTAGATGTATTCCCGACTGGCAGCACTATTCGCGGGTCGAAAATCGAGCCTGTATATTATAGTGATGTCGTAGGTAAATTTCTGTTCGAAGAGAGTGACACCAAAATCAGCTTTGTTGCCGATCATGTATTCTACCATTTTAAGAGCGGACGGGCAGGATTACAAAATGTAAGCATTGCCGAAACCGGTGGGAAACTTATTGGAGTTATGGGCGGGAGCGGTTCGGGCAAGTCAACTCTGTTGAATGTGCTCAACGGCACGGAGAAGCCATCGAGCGGCCGTGTGCTCGTCAACGGTATAAATATTCACGATCATCCTGAAAAAGTAGAAGGGGTCGTTGGTTTTATTCCGCAGGACGATCTGTTAATGGATGATCTTACAGTCTATGAAAACCTATATTATTCTGCTCGCCTGTGTTTTGGTCATTACTCACATGAGGAAATAATTAAGGTAGTAGATCGTGTGTTAAGCAATCTTGGACTTTCAGAAATTAAAGACCTAAAGGTTGGATCGCCCTTGCAAAAGACAATTAGTGGAGGTCAGAGGAAGAGGCTGAACATCGGACTGGAATTGTTGCGCGAACCCACTATCCTTTTTGTAGATGAACCTACTTCAGGGCTTTCATCGCGTGACTCTGAAAATATCATGGACTTGCTAAAGGAATTGACGTTGCGCGGCAAAATGATTTTTGTTGTTATACATCAGCCGTCTTCAGATATTTTTAAAATGTTTGACGCTCTTTTGATTCTTGACCTTGGCGGCTTTCAGATTTATTATGGAAACCCCGCTGAATCAGTTAACTATTTTCAAGAGATTATCAATGCTGCCAATAAGACTCCGGGTGCTTGTCCTGAGTGCGGTAATATCAATCCCGAGCAAATTTTTAATATCATCGAAACGCGGGTTGTAAACGAATACGGACGTTTTACACACACACGTAAAGTCTCGCCTGGCCAATGGTATCAATACTTTAAACAAAAAATTAAAATCCCTAAGATCGAAGAGATCAGTGAGGCGCTGCCTGCGGTACAGAAAATTCCAAATTGGTTCCAGCAATTGATCGTGTTTACGCTGCGCGATGTAAAATCGAAATTGGCCAACAGGCAATACGTAACAATTAATTTAATACTTACACCGCTTCTGGCATTGTTCATCGGGTATTTTGTGAAATACTATGACGCGGTGGGCGTGGAAAATCCCAAATACACATTCTTCGATAACGCCAACATTCCGGTGTATTTTTTTATGAGCATTGTGGTGGCGCTCTTCGTTGGGTTAATTGTAAGTGCTGAGGAGATTTTCAGGGATCGAAAGATCTTAAAACGAGAGCAATTTCTGCACCTCAGCAGAAGCAGCTATTTTGTTTCGAAGGTGTTCATTTTGTTTACGCTCTCCGGGCTGCAAACCTTTATGTTCATTTTAGTAGGCAACTTACTTCTCCAGATTCCTTATAGTGAAATGCGCTATTGGCTAATATTGTTCTCGTGTTCTTGCTTTGCGAACTTGCTTGGACTCAATATTTCTTCCGCATTCGACTCGGCAGTTACTATTTATATTCTGATTCCGATCCTTATCATTCCTCAATTACTACTCAGTGGCGTCGTTATCAGTTTCGATAAATTCAACCCGAAGGTTGGCACGCCCAATGGCATCCCATTACTAGGTGAGCTAATGGCGTCACGATGGGCATTCGAAGCGTACATGGTGACTCAATTCAAAGACAACCCGCTTGAAAAACAGTTTTATCAGCTTGATCGAAAACGAGCAATGGCTGAATACAAACGTGGCTATTATATTCCAACATTAGAGTCAAGGTTAGCTTATGTTATCAATCATCCGCAAGGCTGGCACGACGACAGAGAAGAAAGTAAAGTGAATAAGACGTTAAACTTGCTTCATAATGAACTAACCCGCGAGTCGGAATTGGTCGGGAAAGAACTTCCAGAAATTAATGGACTCAGGGTGAGGAAATTCGACTCAACAGTTTATTTAAAGACTAATCAATTTCTTCGCACACTAAAAGAATATTACTCTATTCGCTATCGCAAAGCGCAAGACGACAAAGAGAAATTGATGATGAGCCTCACCGACGGTGAAGAAAAGAAAGCCGCTTTTGATAAGTTGAAAATGAAATACCAAAACGATGCGGTGACTACCATGGTGGAGAATACACAAAGCCCCATGCGTATTGTTGAATGGGATGGTGAACTTGTTCAGAAGATTTATCCAATATATTTCAATGAAAACAGACCCAATCATTGGCTCGACTTCCGCGATAATTTTTACATCCCGATAAAATACTTTGCGGGGAAGAAATTTGATACGCTTTATTTCAACCTCACTGTAATCTGGCTGATGACTCTCTTTCTTTACGTGGCCTTGTATTATGAGCTCCTAAAGAAATTGGTGCACAGTTTAGCCATGCGAAAAAAATATGGAAAGAAAGGAAAAGGCTAATAGCTGACAGATAAGCCTTCGTAATCGCTAGTCTCATCTTTACGGTTTTCTTTTTTAACTTGCACGATAATTTAATCGCCTAACTACCCCTGCCTTGACTTTTGAAGACTTTCACTTTGATGCACGCTTGCAAGATGGCCTGTCATCAATGGGCTATGATAAGCCAACTCCCATACAGGAGCAAGCCATTCCGCTTATCTCAGCAAAACATGACTTAATAGCTTGCGCTCAGACCGGCACTGGAAAAACGGCTGCTTATCTATTACCTATCTTAAACAACATTATTAACTCTGATCATCGACATTTGAATACGCTGATCATTGCGCCAACGCGCGAATTGGCTCAGCAAATTGACCAGCAGGTGGAAGGATTTGCGTATTTCACCGGGGTAAGTTCTATTCCAATCTATGGTGGCGGTGATGGCGCTACATGGGACCAGCAAAGGAAGGCACTCGAAGCTGGCGTGGATATAATTATTGCTACGCCCGGCAGATTGATTGCTCAACTGGCGTCGGGAGTTATTGACCTAAAGTATGTGCAACATTTGGTACTCGACGAGGCTGATCGTATGCTTGACATGGGATTTCATGACGACATCGTGCGGATTATAAAGGCCCTTCCTGAAACAAAGCAGACGTTATTTTTCTCGGCAACCATGCCACCGCGCATTCGTACGCTCGCCAACCGGATTTTGCGTAACCCGCAGGAGGTAAACATTGCAATTTCGAAGCCGGCCGAAGGTATTGTACAGGAAGCATACCTGGTGCGTGATGATCAAAAAGAAAAACTGGCAACGAAACTTCTCAAAGACTCCGATTACTCCAGTATTTTGATTTTTGCGTCTACTAAAGAAAAGGTAAAGCAGCTAGGGCGCTTACTGCCAAAAATTGGCTTACCGCTAAAAGCTATTCACTCTGACCTTGAACAGACTGAGCGTGAAGAGATTTTACGGGAATTTAAAAACAAGAAACTCAAGCTGCTTATAGGCACCGATGTGCTTTCGAGGGGTATTGATGTGGAAGGTATTGGTTTGGTGATCAATTATGATGTGCCTCCCGATCCTGAGGATTACATTCACCGGATTGGAAGGACAGCTCGGGCAGAAAGTACCGGTCACGCAATTACATTTATTAATGAACATGACCAACGCAGGTTTTTTCAAATCGAAAAACTGATAGGGAAGGAAATCACCAAGACACCGCTACCCGAAGACATAGGCACTTCATTTGAATATAGCCCCGGAAGCAGAAGTGCTCATCCCAAAAAACCGAACCCCAGCGGACGAAAGAAGTTTTTTAAGAGAAGACCGGCAAAATAGCTACTTGCTTTTTGAAAGAATCTTTTTCGTGATCTGCGAAAAGTAATCTCCGTAATACGGACCAACCCAATTCATGGCCATAACTTCTTCTTGCTCAGAATGGCCGTAGTACTCATCATACGTGATGTAGCCAACATATTGACCATTGAAACTGGTAATGAATAGCTTTTGGTCGTGACTTTCGGCAATTGTACCAAGCCCATCACGCACAAATATCTCACCAGAGAAATCGCATGGCATCCCTAGTAAGATAATGTCCCCTATTTTTAAATAAGTAATCTCACCTTTCAATGGAGAAAAAAGGCCGCGAAACACCCAGTCTCTCACTTTGTATTTCTGAAGCACATGCAATTGTGATGGTCCGTACTCAACAGGAATTGTTGTGGTTGAAATCTCTACAGAGTCATTAACGGCAAAGTTTTTCGCAGTTCGAATTTTCTTTAAAAGCTTATCAGCCAGTGTATCACATTGGGCAAATTCAGTTTCAGGTATCCCTTTTACCCGGTGACTGCCAACCATTCCGGCCGTAAACATGGCAAAGCGAAACTCTTTTTGCTCCGCTTTTCTTACAAGGGCGGCTGGGTAATCTCCCGAAAGTGCAAGGCTCAAGTGACTGATGTTGGTGGGATGAGCACTATAACTCGCTAACAAGCCCTTACTGCCGTCGGCTCTGGTAATTTTTAACCCGCGAATTTTTCCGTCTGTCTGACCATGTTCAGGCGCAAGTCGGTTTTCAACGTATTCATTGGCATCAGCCTCAAAGTAATTTAATGAAGCCGGCTGCAGCTGAGCTAAAGTCAAATCTATTCTCGAGATAATTTTACTCGTCAGGCTGTCGAGCCAAGGTTCATTATAACTACCAAGAATCAAGTTTCCTATAGTGCTATCATCCCATGCGCCTAAACTACTGTGAGCATGTGTTGCCGAAAAATATAGAAATCGATTTGGGCCGATTCGCTGTACAATTTTATCTTTTAAAGCAGGAGGGAAGAGCAGCAGATCAGCACTAACAAAGATGCAGGGGATACTTCCATTATCGATTACTAAAATGCGAACATAAACAGAATCATGAACTGAATTGAAGTGGTTACGAGGAGCATAGCCAGCCATAGGCATTCGCGACTTTGGGGTAATATTGATTGCAGACCAGCCTGCCTTTAGTTTCGTTTTTGGTGAATGTATTGCCGGCTTGAAAGTGTCCAGCTGCAGCATGGTTAGTTGATAGAATGGTTGCTCCTTTAGCGAGGTGAAATCTACTGGGCCAATCAGTGCAACGACCAGTACGAATAATGAGACAAGGATAATAATAGACCAGCGAAGAAATTTTCTCAAAGCGTTTTTTCGTAAAGTTAGTCAGGGAATCAATTACGGTGCCAAGATTGATTTATTTACACACCTCAGACAGCTCTTTGGTGTCCAGCTTTATGCCAAAGCTTTGAGCTGTTTTCATATCCTCACAAGCTGCCTTCAAGTCGCCGAGACGTTGCTGAGCCAGAGCGCGGCAATGGTATGCATATCCGAATTCCGGAAGGTGTGTAATTGCTATGGTATAATCTTCATGAGCATCTTTTGCCCGATTGAGCTTCATCATTAAATTACCTCGTTGTACCCAGGCCTGCGCATTATCATCTTTAATTTTGATGGATTCGGTTAAGTCAGCAAGGGCTCCATTTAGATCTTTTGTCTTTTCTTTCAACAGACCACGCCTTAGCCAGATATCGGGGTTGTTGGGATCCAAATGAATTGAAGAGTTATAATCTGTCATTGCTTTTGTGAGATCACCTTGTGCCGTATAATTGATTGCACGTGCTGTATAAAAGTGGGCCTCTTGCGGATTACGCTCAATCGCTTCGGTCAATAGTTTTTCCATCTCCTTTAGGTTTCCTTTTTTAGCCGAAAGTACTGCGAGATTATGGCGGGCAAGGCTTCCTTCAGGATTGAGTACCAGCGCTTTTTGGTAATCCGCAATCGCCTTCAACGTATCGTACATTTCCTGCCGAGCCCATCCACGGTTAATGAAAAACTCCGGATTTTTCGGGTCAAGTTTAATTGCTGAGTCTAAATACTGGACAGCCCGTTTGTAATCCTTCATCTTCGTATCCACAAGCCCAAGGTAATTCAGCACAGACGAGGTCATGTTACTCTGAGTAGACGCAACGGGACTGCCGCTTTCCTTGTCTATTGCAAAGAATAAGGACTTGGTTTCGCCGGGAGGCGCCGTGAGCAACTGTAAAAAATCTTCACGCGCTGTTGCCCACTGCGCTTGTTGATATCTCAAAAGTGCACGAGAAAAAAGAGCATCAGTATTTTGAGGTTTTGATTCAAGGTATATGCTAAAATCAGTCATCGCACCTTTTGTGTCGCCAAGAGATTCGCGCACATGCGCTCTCGAATAATAGGCTTCTGTAAAATACGGATCGAGCCTTAGACATTCATTGAAATGCGCCAAGGCCGTCTTGTAAGATTGCGCATCCATTGCTTCTTCACCCTTTTGAAAATAATAGTTCGCATTCTTCTTTTCATGTTGCGAAACTGCTGCAGAACAAATTCCAAAGAGTGCGAATCCGAGAAAGACGCCGCGCATTGAAGTCATAAAGTAAATTTGCTAAATAAATTCAAAAGGGCACAATCAAAGGGGTGCCGATAAGACCATTGGCTAATTCGTTTTATTTTCTGGCTTCGTTTTTGCGTTACATTTGCTTTGCAATGAAGAAAATAGATAAACTCATTTTATCATCATTTCTGGGCCCATTTGTGCTCACCTTCTTGGTTGTTGTCTTTATACTTTTGCTGCAGAACATGCTCAAGTATTTTGACGACATCATCGGTAAAGACCTGGGGTGGGATGTGATCGGTACGTTGCTTTTTTACTTTGCTGTTTCCATGACGCCACTGGCATTGCCGCTGGCCGTACTTCTTTCGTCTTTGATTACCTACGGAAATTTGGGAGAGCATTTTGAACTTACGGCTGTAAAGAGCCTCGGCATCTCAATGGTACGAAGTCTGGCGCCGATTTTTGTCTTCACCCTATTGATTACCTACGTAGCCTACCTCGCCAATAATTACATGGTTCCTAAAGCTGCGCTTGAAACCTACAGCTTATTGTACGACATCAAGCAAAAGAAACCCGGCCTCGACCTGCGTGAAGGTGCTTTTTACAGCGGTATACCTGATATCAGCATTAAGGTCTCTAAAAAATACCCCGACGGAATCACTTTAAAAGATGTAATTATCTATGATCATCGCGGACGAAATGGAAACAAGCAAGTGACCATTGCCGACTCTGGTCGTATGCTTACAATATTTAACGAACGATACCTCAAGCTTGAACTTTTCAGAGGATATAATTATGAAGAGGGTTCTAGTCAGGATATGAGCGGAGGAGGAAACCCTTCGGATGAGACTTTTAGTAAAACAAAATTTGATAAGACCGAAATTGTTTTTGACTTATCGTCATTCGGGCTTAACCGAACAGATAAGAAATGGTTTGCCAGTAATCGCATCATGCGAAATATGGCCGAGTTGCAATTGGATATGGATTCGGTAAACAAAGAAATAAAGGGGCAGCAATTGGGTATTTATAACATGCAAGCTTCTTTCTTCAATTTTCATTTTAAAAAAGATTCGGTGGTTATGCCAAAAGAGTTAAAAGCCTTCAAACGCAGTAAAGACTCACTCAACAATGCCCGTCGAAAAGATACAACCAAAGCAGCCCCTCCATTGCGTTATGAACTGCCACCTAGCGCTGGTTTGTCTGCGACCAGAAAGATCAGTGTTCCCCAAACGATTAGGCCAAGGGATATAAAAATGTCAGACAGCTTATTTAACTGGGAAACCAATGGAATGATCATAACGAGTGCTATCAATAGGGCGCGGATGGCTAAAAGCCAAATTCAAAATTTGAATACCAATATTGAAAGCTATCGGTATGAGTACCGCGTGTTTGAAATTCAATGGCATAAAATCATAGCCAATTCCATTGCCTGTATTGCCATGTTTTTGATTGGAGCTCCATTGGGAGCGATTATTAAAAAAGGCGGGCTGGGGGTGCCCGTGCTTGCTTCCATATTATTCTTCATCATTTTTTATATTCTGAGCCTCATGGGCGAAAAATGGGCTCGCTCAGAAGCACTTCCTATACTTGTGGGTATGTGGATGTCTAATGCCATTCTGTTTGCGATTGGACTGCTTTTCTTGCGTCAGGCGCGTGCCGATGCCCGACTTTTTGATGCCGATTTTTACAATGTCATGATTGATAAGCTTAGACAGCGCTTTAAGCTAGCTTTCAAATTAAAATCCAAGACCGCCTGATTTGGAAATTCTTCAGGTTTGTCATATTTTTGCGCGATTAAAAAAGGATAAAAAGCAAAATTTAAAGCAGATGTACCTTACCGCAGCCGTAAAACAAGAGTTATTCAGCAAACACGGGTTTGCTAAAAAGAAAGCCGACACCGGTTCTCCAGAATAGCAAGTTGCCCTGTTTACTCATAGAATTAACTATTTGACCGGGCACTTGAAGACTAACAAAAAAGACTATTCTACGCAGCAGGGGCTGCTCAGGCTGGTAGGCCAGCGCAAGAGAATACTAAATTATCTCCAGCGAACTGATATTGAAAGATATCGCGCTATCCTTACGGAGCTAGATCTTAGAAAATAATTTTTTCACAAGCATTACAGGGAACCCAAAGAAAGGTTCCCTTTTCGCTTTTATTTAAACCCGAAGTCGATTCAATCGGCTTCACCCACTTATTATGAAACCAACCGTAATTTCAAAAACCTGTAAGCTGCCCGATGGCCGCGAAATCACTATTGAGACAGGTAAACTTGCACGCCAAGCCGATGGTTCGGTTGTGCTGCGCATGGGTAATACAATGCTTCTTGCTACAGTTGTGGCAAATGTAGAACATAAAGAAGGTGCAGATTTTCTTCCATTGTCTGTTGACTATCAGGAAAAATTTGCGTCGACCGGAAAAATCCCCGGAGGCTTTTTAAAACGCGAAGGCCGGCTTTCGGATTACGAAATATTGATCAGCCGTTTGGTTGACCGTGCTATTCGTCCTCTTTTTCCAGACGATTACCATGCTGAAACACAGGTGAACATCCAACTGATTTCAGGTGATCACAATGCATTGCCTGATTCATTAGCTGCATTTGCCGCTTCGGCTGCATTGTCAGTTTCAGATATTCCGTTTCAAGGCCCTATTTCAGAAGTACGTGTTGCACGTGTTGATGGTCAGTACATTATCAGTCCTACATTAGAGCAAAAAAACAAGGCTGACCTTGACTTCATTGTTGCCGCTTCTATTGAAAACATTCTAATGGTAGAAGGCGAGTGCAAGGAGATCAGTGAAAACGATATGCTGGAAGCCCTAAAGCTTGCTCACGAAGCCATCAAAGCCCAGTGCCAATTGCAAATCGAGTTGACGCAAGCTGTTGGCAAAACGCAAAAAAGGACATACGAGCACGAAGTAAAGGATGAGAATTTCCGTGTAGAGCTTCATAAGCTTTTGTATGATAAAGTTTACGCAGTTGCGAGAAAGCAATTGACCAGCAAGCATGACCGCTCAGAGCTTTTCGGACAGATAGTGGAGGAATACATTGGTGCTTTGCCTGAGGACACCACTGTTAATAAAGACCTAGTTAAGAAATACTATAAGGAAATTCAGAAGAAGGCTTGCCGCGATTTAGTACTCAACGAAAAAGTGAGATTAGATGGCCGTAAGACAACAGAGATCAGACCGATCTGGTCTGAAGTAGATTACCTTCCTTCAGCTCACGGATCAGCCATATTTACACGTGGCGAAACACAATCATTGACAACTGCCACATTGGGAACAAAACTGGATGAGCAGATGATCGACGGAGCAATGTTTGATGGCAACAACAAATTCATTCTCCATTATAACTTCCCAGGCTTTTCTACAGGTGAAGTAAAACCCAACCGTGGCCCAGGTCGCAGAGAAGTGGGTCATGGTAATTTGGCAATGCGCGCGCTCAAACAAGTGCTGCCAAATATGGACGAAAGCCCGTACACCATCCGGGTAGTATCTGATATTTTGGAATCGAATGGTTCATCCTCAATGGCTACGGTTTGCGCAGGCTCACTTGCTTTAATGGATGCTGGTATTCAAATCAAAGCTCCTGTGTCCGGGATTGCTATGGGTATGATCTCCGATAGCGCAACTAAGAAATACGCAATCCTTTCAGATATCTTAGGTGATGAAGATCATCTGGGTGACATGGATTTTAAGGTTACCGGTACAGAAAAAGGGATCACCGCTTGCCAGATGGATTTGAAAGTTGACGGCCTTACTTATGAAGTATTGAGTGAAGCATTGCATCAGGCAAAGGAGGGACGCTTGCATATTCTTAACGAAATGAAGAAGTCGCTCACGGCGCCTAAACCTGATTTGAAACCTCATACTCCCCGTGCGATAACAATCACCATCGACAAAGATTTGATTGGTGCAGTAATCGGTCCTGGTGGAAAAGTAGTGCAAGACATACAAAAGACTACCGGCGCCACTGTAGTGATTGAAGAAGTTGGTAACAAAGGCTTGGTGAACATTTTTGCTACTGACCAAACCGTAATGGATGCTGCTGTAAAACGAGTGAAGGCGATTGTAGCCGTTCCGGAAGTTGGCGAAGTCTATTCTGGTGTGGTAAAATCAATAATGCCATTCGGTGCATTTGTAGAATTTATGCCAGGCAAAGACGGATTGCTTCATATTTCAGAGATCAAATGGGAACGACTCGAAACAATGGATGGCGTGCTCCAGGTTGGTGAAGAAGTGAAGGTGAAATTGATAGAAGTCGATAAAAAAACAGGCAAATTCAGGTTATCTCGTAAGGTTTTGTTGCCAAAAGCATCTAAACAGGAAGAGACACCCGCTGCCTAACTAATTGGCACGATTGTTTTTTGATATTTCTGAGAGAGTATCTTGATTTTTTCTGGAACTTATTTATAAATTTCACGTGTTTGATTAAACGATTGTATAGAATCCGATGAGACAACTTAAGATCAGCAAACAGATTACCAACCGCGAAAGCCAGTCGCTGGATAAGTATTTGCAAGAGATTGGAAAAGTGGACCTGCTTACGCCCGATGAAGAAGTGGAGTTGGCAAAGCGTATTAAAGAAGGTGATCAAATTGCCCTTGAAAAACTAACCAAAGCCAATCTGCGCTTTGTTGTGTCTGTAGCCAAGCAGTATCAAAATCAAGGGCTTTCCCTTGGCGATTTAATTAATGAAGGTAATCTGGGTTTGATTAAAGCTGCACAAAGATTTGATGAGACTCGCGGTTTTAAGTTTATTTCATACGCAGTGTGGTGGATTCGGCAGTCGATTCTTCAGGCGTTGGCAGAGCAATCACGTATTGTACGCTTGCCGCTGAATCGAGTTGGCTCTTTAAATAAGATATCAAAAACATTTTCTGAGTTAGAGCAAAAATATGAACGTGAGCCTTCTCCGGAAGAGCTTGCGGAAGTCTTGGAAGTAACAACTGCAGAAGTGGTTGATACTATGAAAATTTCTGGCCGTCATGTATCCATGGATGCACCGTTTGTTCAGGGTGAAGAAAACAGTTTGCTTGACGTTCTTGAAAATGATAGTGAAGAGACCCCTGATTCGGGTCTGATGACCGACTCCTTGCGCAGAGAAGTGCAACGTGCGCTATCAACTTTGACACAGCGCGAAGCGGATGTAATCACTTTGTATTTTGGCCTCAATGGCGAGCATGCCATGACCTTGGAAGAGATTGGCGAGAAATTCAGTTTAACCAGAGAGCGGGTTCGTCAGATCAAAGAGAAAGCCATCCGCAGGCTGCGCCACACCAGCAGGAGCAAGGCCTTGAAGCCTTACCTGGGTTAAAAATGAATTGAATTAATAGAAATTCGGGTCTCAATCAGTTGAGACCTTTTTTTGTCCAAATGGAAAAAGTATGAACAATTCTGAAAAAGTGAAGGTTTTAATCATCGGCTCCGGTCCTGCCGGATATACAGCCGCTATATACGCTGCACGTGCCGGACTGACTCCGGTGCTTTACACTGGTGGTCAGCCAGGTGGCCAATTGACAACAACTAATGATGTAGAAAATTTTCCGGGATACCCTGACGGAATTAATGGCCCGCAAATGATGATAGACTTGCAAAAACAAGCGGAGCGATTTGGCACTAAGGTTAATTATGGATTAGTTACTGCTGTCAATTTTTCAGTTTACCCGCTGAAAGTAACAGTAGATGAAAAACAAATAGTAGAAGCGGAGTCGTTGATCATAGCGACTGGTGCTACCGCAAAATATCTGGGATTACCATCGGAAGAACATTACGCTAATCGTGGTGTGTCTGCATGTGCAGTTTGTGACGGCTATTTTTATCGGGGCAAAGAAGTTGCTGTAGTTGGTGCAGGCGATTCTGCTGCAGAAGAATCAACTTATCTTTCAAAGCTTTGTACGAAAGTCCATTTGATTGTAAGACGAAGCGAAATGCGTGCCTCCAAAATCATGCAACATCGCGTTATGAATACCCCCAACATCGAGATCCATTGGAATACTGAAACAGAAGAAATTTTGGGTGACGAAAGCGGAGTAAATGCGGTACGGGTAATCACTAATGGAGAAATGAAAGTAATTCCGGTTCAGGGTTTCTTCCTCGCTATCGGCCACAAACCAAACACTGATATTTTCAAAGGTAAACTTGACATGGACGAAGCGGGTTATTTGAAAGTAGAAGGTGGCTCGACCAGAACAAATGTAGAAGGCGTATTTGCTGTGGGAGATGTTGCCGACAGGATATACCGCCAGGCAATTACCGCCGCTGGTACAGGATGTATGGGTGCCTTAGATGCCGAAAAATTCCTATCAGAGAAGGAAACAGAGATTCTAGCGAAATAAGTGATGAGATTAGATATTCTGGTACTCGCTGCACACCCCGATGATGCGGAAATAAGCTGCGGCGGAACTATTGCCAAGCATATTTCGATGGGCCTGAAAGTTGGTGTAGTCGATCTTACCAGAGGAGAACTTGGCACCCGTGGCACAGCACAAATCCGCGACCAGGAAGCAGCAGCGTCATCAAAGATACTTGGCCTAACAGTTCGGGAAAACCTTGGACTAAGAGACGGGTTCTTCAAAAACTCCGAAGAAGACCAATTAAGAGTGGTGGCCGCTATACGCAAATACCAGCCCGAAATCATTTTAACAAACGCAACCCACGATCGTCACCCGGACCATGGCCGGGCTGCGGAGCTGGTCTACGAATCTTCTTTTTTGGCAGGGCTTGTAAAAGTGGAAACTAAAGACCAAGGCAAGATTCAGTCGCCATGGCGCCCTAAAGCGGTTTATCATTTTATTCAAAGCCAATACATTCATCCCGATCTTGTAGTCGATGTCTCCGACTTTTGGGAAAAGAAATTAGAAGCGCTCCGTGCTTATAAATCTCAGTTCTTTGATCCGCAAAGCAAAGAGCCGGAGACCTTTATTTCCAGTCCGAGCTTTATGAAATTGATAGAGTCTCATGGTCAGGAAATGGGAAATGCTATTGGCGCAAAGTATGGTGAAGGGTTTACTGTGAGGAGATACCTTGGTGTAAAAAATCTCTTCGATTTAATATAACAATCCGCTCCGCAAAATCAGGGAGCAAGGCGATGTGCTTGCCATTTGCCATCCACTTTTAGAAACGCGATTCTGTCATGCAGCCGATTTGGGCGGCCTTGCCAAAATTCAATTTGGACAGGATCAACTTCAAAACCTCCCCATTGATTGGGCTTAGGTAATTTTTCTACTCCTTCAAATTTTTTTCTTATTTCATCGACCCGGCTTTCGAGAATTTCCCTTCCGGAAATGATTGCACTCTGAGGCGATGCCCATGCACCGACCTGACTTTCGCGTGGCCTGCTTTGAAAGTATTTTTCTGATGAAGTGATATCCGTTCGTGAAGCAAATCCCTCAATGCGAACCTGGCGTTCTAATTCAGGCCAGAAGAAGGTGAGGGCGCACGCCGGGTTTTGCTCCAGCTCTTTTCCTTTGGCACTTTGATAGTTAGTATAGAAAATAAATTTTCCACTCTCGACGCCTTTTAGCAAAACTATACGAGCAGAAGGCCTTCCGTTCTCAGATACCGTAGATAACGTGAGAGCATTTGGTTCTGACACCTGCGAAGCTTGAGCTTCATCGAACCATAGCCCAAATTGCAGGATAGGGTCTTTATTTATACTACCTATTTCAAGCGTGGATTTGGAATAATCTTTTCGTATATCAGCTATTGATTTCAAAAGAGTTGGTGTTGATGTAAAAAAAAGTTTGATTTGGAAAATTTTTGGGTTCACTCAACTTTAAAATATCGTCGAACCTTCAGCAATTTACTGACGTTTTTACGAACAACTATGGATTTTTTCGATTACTCAAATAAACTGAAGCCAAAGGCCGGCCGGCTTCTTGTTTCTGAGCCATATTTGCCAGATCCGAATTTTGAGAGGACAATTATTCTTCTCTGCGAAAATAATGACGAAGGAACCGTTGGATTTATATTAAACAAGCCCTCATTATCCAAGCTTGGAGAGTTGATTCAGGATTTAAAACAGTTCGAAAACCCAGTGGATATTGGCGGACCCGTTCAACAAGATACATTGCACTACATTCATAGTTGCCCCAATATTGATGGCGCCGTTGAAGTAGTAGATGGAATATACTGGGGTGGTGAGTTTGATCAACTAATTTCCAAATTAGAAACGGGGCAGCTACAGTCGAGCGAAATAAAGTTTTTTCTGGGATACAGCGGGTGGTCGCCGGGACAATTGGAGGAGGAATTGAAATTAAATTCATGGATTGTGAGTGGGCAAGTATCGAAAGAGTTGATTTTTGAAACAGAGCCGGAATTAATGTGGAAGAAAACACTACAAGAGATGGGCGGGCGTTTTTCTATGTACTCGAATTACCCTGTAGACCCGACGATGAATTGAATCATTTTAGGTATTTTTACAATTTATAAAACGTGATGGAAAACGGGAGTGAGATGCACGAAGACAAAGAGGCAGTCATTGTAGGCACAGAATTGCCAAATACTAATGGGTCGACTGTTTTGGACGATAGTCATAGGCATGGCTTTGAGACGGTTGATGAGAAAGAACTGACCATTGATTTGCATGACGAACTTAAACCTGTTGATTATACCGGTTTTAGTAAGCAAGACTTTGTCGGACTTCTAAAAGAAGCAGCAGCCAATAACGATTTCAAAAAGGCAGATGAGCTCATCCGCGAGATCAAGCCGCTATTTGATGAAATCCGTCACCGCGAACGAGCGGAAGCACTGGCACGTTTTAAGTTGGATAACGGCATTGAAGAAGACTTTGAATATAAAGGAGATGAGTGGGACAGCGCGTTTGAAATCTATCTTAAGTCAATTCGTGATAATCGTCAGCGCCATTTCCGTGAGATAGAGGAGCAGAAGAACAATAATCTCCAAACAAAGACCAATCTATTGGAGCGCCTCCGGCAACTTGCTGACGGTGAAGACACAGAACACTCATTACGTCTTTTTAAAGATATTCAGAAAGAATGGAAGGCTGTTGGTCAGGTTCCGCAATCTCAGCTTAAGACTCTGTGGGCAAACTATAACGCATTAGTAGATCGCTTCTATGATCAACGTAGTATTTACTTTGAACTGAAGGAACTGGATCGTAAACGAAACCTAGAGGTTAAACAAGAACTGTGTGCACGGGCCGAACGCCTTTTATCTGAAGAAAGGATTAGTGAAGCGGTAAAGGAATTGAATGAACTGCATAATGAGTTTCGCTACATCGGCCCTGTGCCTTTGGAAGACAAAGATGCGATATGGCTAAAGTTCAAGGCTGCCTCTGACGCCATTTATGCTAAACGCGATGCCGCGCTGGTCAATCTGCAGCATGAATTGCAAAATAATCTTCAGACGAAGGAAAAGATCAATGAGGAAGTTGCAGTGTTTGCGGCATTTCAGACTGACCGGATCAAAGAATGGAATTTGAAGACTAAGGACATTATTGCATTACAAAAGCAATGGGAATCAGTTGGCGGTGTGCCCCGGGCAAAAATTCGTGAGGTAAACAAAAAATTCTGGAACGCTTTTAAGGCATTTTTTCACAACAAGAATGTTTTCTTCAAGAAATTAGATGAAGAGCGTACCAAGAATCTGCAACTGAAAACTGAAATCGTCAATCGGGCGGTTGAACTTAAAGACAGTAAGGAATGGGAGAAGGCCTCGCATGAGTTGAAAGAATTGCAGGTAAAATGGAAAGAAATTGGCCCTGTTCCTGAAAAACAACGAGAAAAGATTTTCCAACAGTTTAAAGAAGCCTGTGACTTCTTCTTCAACCAACTTAGGTCTTTGGCTGATAAAGAGGCACATGAACAGAATGAAAACCTGACAAAAAAGGAGACCATCATTTCCTTGTTAAAGAAAATAGCCGACGAAAAGAGCGGGTCGTTAACTGAAGTTCGTGAACTGCAGAGTCAGTTTATGGCCATTGGGTTTGTTCCCAAGCGAGATGTAGCTACGCTGAAGAGTCGGTTTTCTGAAACTCTGTCAAAGGCCATCGAGGCTTTGCCGGGTCTTGCCGATGATGAGCGCGACAGTGCTGCCTTAGAGGCCCAACTCAGCAACATGCGCCAAGGGCCACAAGCCGAAAAGAAGATACATCACAAAGAATACATTCTTCGGAAGCAAATTGCCAAAGCCGAAAACGACATTGCGATTTTGCGTAACAATCTTGAATTTTTTGGCCGTTCTAAGAATGCCGAAAAATTCAAAGAAGAGTTTAATGCGAAAATCACACAAGCTGGCACAGATTTGCAGCATTTGAAAAAGCAGTTACAAATATTGCAGGCTTCTGTCTAAACATTTGTAAAGCTGTCAACTTCCGCTATTTTTGCACCTCAATTTGCCTCCTTAGCTCAGCTGGTAGAGCAACTGACTTGTAATCAGTAGGTCGCTGGTTCGATTCCGGCAGGGGGCTCATCTACAAAAAGCAGCTATTAAGCTGCTTTTTTAGTTTCATAGTCAGGTGCACTCGAGCGTGTACTTTAAAAAGCCGCTTTAGAATCTAATGCCATAAGTCTGTTCAATTCAGTCAGGTTATCCCATCTGTTTTGAAAAAAGTATATCTTCGTTATCCATTCCTTAACGAGGCAGCTGCTAAACTTTGTTAATTTTAGAATCGGAGCAAACTTCAAGACCTGAATTTAAATTGCTGCATCAACTGCTTCTGATCATAAAGCCCCAAACCACACGAAATGACAACTAACGGTAGATACCGCGTAATAATTGAAAATGTTCAGCCTATTGTGGATAACGGTCTTCATCCTGCAAAGCGCACTATTGGCGAGCGCGTTGATGTCACAGCGGCTATTTTCAGTGATGGTCACGACCACATTCGGGCTGCCGTGATGTATAAAAAAGGAAAAGAAGGGAAATGGACAGAGGTGGCCATGAAACACACATCCAACGATGAATGGATTGCGTCTTTCTATCTGAATGAAAAAGGAGAATATTTTTTTACACTACAAGCATGGGTTGATCACTTTGAGACATGGCACGATGGCTTCATAAAAAAATCGGAAGCTAAACTGGACCTAAAGGTTGAATTACTGGAGGGCGTTGTCATTCTAAAAAAATTGAGCAAAAATAACCCTGAGCTGATTTCAGTAACGCGAAAATTGGAGGAAGCAAAATACGCTCAAGCTATTGACCTGGTCAAAGATGAAAACTTCTCTGCTCTTGTTAGGGCAAACCCGTTAAAAGAGATTGTTACGGAGCACGGAGCTGAGTATTCAATAATAGTAGAGCCGGTAAAGGCCAACTTTAGTGCATGGTACGAATTCTTCCCCAGGTCGGCCTCTCTCGAGCCCGGCAAGCACGGTACCTTCAAGGATTGCCAGAGGCTATTGCCGCGTATTGCCTCAATGGGTTTTGACGTAATCTACTTTCCCCCAATTCATCCAATCGGAAAGATACATCGCAAGGGAAAGAACAATAATGTGCGTGCAACCTCTGAGGAGCCAGGTTCGCCTTGGGCTATTGGAAGTGATGAAGGCGGGCATAAATCTTTATTGCAGGCTCTCGGTAGTCTGGACGATTTCAAAAGACTGATTGCCGAAGCTAAGAAGCTGAATATTGATATTGCCATGGACATTGCGTTCCAGTGTGCTCCCGATCATCCTTATGTAAAAGCACATCCGGAGTGGTTCATGCAGCGGCCCGACGGATCCATTCAGTATGCCGAAAACCCTCCGAAGAAATATCAGGATATTTATCCCTTCAATTTTGAATCAGAAAATTGGGAGTCATTATGGGAAGAACTTAAGTCAGTCTTTCTTTACTGGGTTGATCAGGGCGTGAAAATTTTTCGAGTTGATAATCCTCACACCAAACCGATTCCCTTTTGGGAGTGGGTAATTGCAGAAGTGAAGAAAAAAGACCCTGACGTTATCTTTCTGTCGGAAGCATTCACTCGGCCAAAGATCATGGCGTCCTTGGCGAAAATCGGTTTCACACAGTCGTACACCTATTTCACCTGGCGAGTTACAAAGTCAGAGTTGATTACCTACATGGACGAGTTGATAACCAGCCCTTCAAGAAATTATTTCAGGCCAAACTTCTGGCCAACCACTCCCGATATTTTACCCTACCACCTTCAATATAAAGGGGAAAATAGCTTCATTCTGCGCTTTGCCTTGGCTGCAACATTAAGTTCAAACTATGGCGTGTATGGAGCAGCTTACGAGTTTTATGAGAATAAGCCGATCACTGACAAAGAAGAGTTTGTCGATTCTGAGAAATATGAGATACGTCATTACGATTGGAAGCGCACCAACCGAATGACGGATATTATGACGATGATTAACAAGGCACGCAAAGAGAACAAAGCCTTGCAATCCACATGGAATATTCAGTTCTGTACGATAGAGAACAGTAATTTAATTGCGTATCTCAAGTGCACTGATGATTTGTCCAATATAATCCTTACGGTTGTTAACCTTGATCCTGACTCTTCGCAATCGGGATATGTGCAATTGCCGAAAGTAAAATTGAAGTTAAGCGATAAAATCAATGTTAAATTGACCGATCTTATTACGGAAGAGAACTACACCTGGGCACAGGAGTGGAATTTTGTTGAAGTCAATCCGAACAAAATGCCTTTCCATTTGTTTAAATTAACGGTTCAAGAATCCAATATGTAATGGCTGCAAAAACAAAAGGAGATCCGTTATGGTTTAAAGACGCTGTCATTTATGAAGTAAGTGTACGCGCATTTTGCGACAGTAATGGCGACGGTATAGGCGACTTTCAGGGTCTGATTTCAAAACTGGATTACCTTGAGGACTTGGGTGTGAATACCATTTGGCTCATGCCTTTTTTTCCTTCTCCTCTAAAAGATGATGGATTTGATGTAGCAGAGTATTGCGATATTCATCCCGATTACGGAACACTTTCCGACTTCAAGGAATTTCTGAAAGATGCCCATAACCGTGGCCTGAAGGTGATCACCGAGCTTGTATTAAATCATACTTCAGATCAGCACCCATGGTTTCAAAAATCAAGAAAAGCAAGGCCAGGTTCGCGATACAAGGATTACTATGTATGGAATAACAATACCGAGCGCTACAAAGAAGCGCGTGTAATTTTTGCAGCTAACCAGGATAACTGGGCTTGGGATGTTGGTGCGAAGGCCTATTACTGGCATCGGTTTTACAGACACCAGCCCGAACTCAATTTTGAAAACCCCGAAGTTCAATTGGAGATGATCAAGGTGATCGATTTCTGGATGAAGATTGGGGTAGATGGATTCAGACTGGCATCTGTTCCATTTCTATTTGAAGAAGAAGGAACGAATTGCGAAAATCTACCGCAGACGCATGCCTTCATTAAAAAATTGCGCACCCATATTGACAAACATTACAATGATCGTATTCTGATAGCCGAAGCCAATTTGTGGCCCGAAGATGCTGCAGAATATTTCGGAAAAGGGCAGGAGTGTCACATGTGCTTTAATTATCCGCTGATGCCAAGGTTATTTCTGGGGCTCAGGACGGAAGACAGTTATCCGATCATCGATATTTTTGATCAAACTCCGGATACTCCGCTTAACAGTCAATGGGCAATTTTTTTGCGCAACCACGATGAAATTGGGTTGGAGATGGTAACCGAGGAAGAAAAGGATTATCTGTTCAAGGCTTATGCTATCGATCCCAACATGAAGCATAACCTGGGCATTCGCCGGAGGCTTGCTCCGCTCCTGAACAATGACCGGAGAAAAATGGAGTTACTCTATTCATTACTGTTCTCACTTCCTGGTACGCCTGTGTTGTACTATGGAGATGAGATCGGGATGGGTGATAATATTTATTTAGGCGACCGGTTTGGCGTACGTACTCCGATGCAGTGGAACATGAACATCAACTCGGGTTTTTCTACGGCCAATCCTCAGAAACTTTTCTTACCGATTATAACCGATCCTGTCTATCGATTTGAGTCGGTGAACGTGGCGATGCAGGAAGAGAACCCCTCTTCTTTAATGTGGTGGCTCAAGAATGTTTTGGCTATGCGCAAAAGGCTCAATATTTTTGGGCGTGGTGATTTAACATTCATTGAAAGTTCAAATGCAAAGGTTCTGTGCTTTGCGAGAGGGCACAAAAATCAAAAGGTGGTCGTTGTTGCCAATCTCTCTCAGTTTTCACAAGCCACCACATTAGATTTTTCTGCATTTAAGGACTGTGATGTCACCGAAGTCTTTAGTCAGAATCGATTCAATAGTGTGATTGATGGTGAATACCCTATTACTATCGGGCCTTACGGCTATTTCTGGTTTCAGGTAGATGCATCGGAGAAGAAAGAAGCAATCTCTTCTTCGGGCGAGTTGGCTTTATTTCAATCTGATCTCTCCTGGGAGCGTACTT
>Ga0206968_10026_pt1 | contig 39005 bp, 25 predicted proteins | sample Alteio_BWOrgHeat_22_FD_153254 | JGI IMG/M metagenome (GOLD analysis project Ga0206968, IMG submission 153254) | Enriched cells from forest soil in Barre Woods Harvard Forest LTER site, Petersham, Massachusetts, United States -... | ecosystem: Environmental > Terrestrial > Soil > Temperate forest >... | reverse complement strand
AATCAATCCTGCATATGCTGGAAGTTCGGAAGCGTTAAATATATCAGGAATGTATCGAAATCAATGGATGGGTTTGCCGGGAGCACCGGTAACAGCAATTTTAAGTGCGCATTCTCCATTAAAAAATAAAAAAGTAAATATTGGTGGGATTTTAATAAACGATCGCTTTGGTGTATTCAATCATACAAAAGCCAGTTTAATTTACGCTTATCGTTTTAAACTTTTTAATGGACATTTAAGTTTTGGATTACAAGCGGGAATAGATTCTTACACCACAGATTGGAATAAAATAAATACCACGGATGTTGGAGATCCAAATTTTCAAGGACAAAAAACACGAAATATTATTCCGGAAGTAGGTGCAGGAACATTTTATCACTCAAAAAATTTCTACTTAGGTTTTTCTATACCAAATTTATTCAATACTGGTTTTAATTATGATATGGTTGGGATATTAAACTCGGGCTGTATTATTAAAATGAGCGATAATATAAGATTAAAACCGGCTGTTTTAATTAAGTACTTAAAAAGTTCACCGCTTTCGGCAAATGTTTCAACTACTTTTTATTATAAAGAAGTATTTGGTATAGGTTTAGGCTATACCTATAAAACTGCCACCCTAGCATACGTTGATCTAAAATTAAATACGCAATTTCATTTGGGATATGGTTATACCTATTCGCTTAATATACTCCAAAACTATACGTCCGGAAGTCATGAAATAATGCTTCGCTATATATTTCAATATAAAATTAATGCCGTAAGTGCCAGATATTTTTAGAAATGAAAACAATTCACTTTTATATATTATTTTTTATTTCAACTACTTTACTCTCTCAGAAATATTCAGATACATTAGGTAATGCTTCTTTGAAAAGAGAAGACTCAACAACTTCAAAAATTATCCGACTTAATATTAATTCCAATAGATCTGATTTTAGTCCAGTCGTTTTCAATAACCAATTATTATTTGTTTCTGGTAGAAATGAGAGCAATACAATTACTTATATTGATAAAAATGGTGAATCGGAAATAACTGATCTATTTAGTTCCTTACGAATTGATTCTATTAGGTTTAAAAATGTAAAGTCTTTTGACGCAACTATAAATACTAAATATTACGAAGGACCATTTTGTTTAAATAAAAAAGGCAATATCATTTATTTCACTGCTACAGATAAAAAAACAAGTCTTTTAAAAATTTATAAATCTGCATATATAAACAATACATGGTCAAAACCGGAAATTCTTTCTTTTTGCCTTCCTCAATATTCATATTGTCATCCAAGTTTGTCGCCCAACGAAGAGCTGATTGTGTTTGCATCAAATATAAACTCAGAAAAAAACAAAATGGATCTTTTTATTTCAGAATACAATGATGGAATATGGAGTCCTGCAATTGCGATGAGTTCAAAAATTAACGACGAAGCAAACCAGATATTTCCGTTTATAAATTCCAAAAACATCCTTTATTATTCTTCTGATAAAAAAACAGGAAAGGGTGGTTTAGATATTTATTATACAAATCTTAACTCAGATACATCTTCAATAAAAACATTTCCATTTCCTATCAATTCATCTGCAGATGATTTTGGTGTTTGGATTGATACAACGTCAGAAACCGGTTACTTTTCAAGCAATAGAAATGCACGATATAAAGATGATATTTATTATTTCTCAAAAAGAATTCCCGAATTTAAAAATTGGAAAAAGATTAATACTAAAAATACATTTTGTTATAATTTTTATGAAGAAAGATCCTTAGAAAGTAAGGATACTTTAGATATGGTTTTTGAATGGGATTTTGGTGATGGGAAAAAGGGTAGGGGATTAAAAATAAAACATTGCTTTGAAAAACCGGGCGAATATCTTATACAACTCAATACGGTTAATAAAGTTTCAGGAGAGGTTTTTGTAAACGAAACCTCTTCAACCCTTTTGATTGAGAAACCTGATCAATTGGTAATTGATTGCCAGGATTCTATTAATGAAAATCAAAGTTTAATTATTAAAACAGATAATTGTTATTTGAAAGGCTACAAATTAAATGAAATGTATTGGTCTTTCGGAGATGGGAAATACAACTCCGGACCGCTTGTGAAACATTTCTATCAGACTCCCGGCACTTATAAAATTGAAGTGGGTTTACTTGCAAAAAATATAGATTCAGATAAAATAGAAAAGTTTAAGATCGAGAAAAATATAATAGTCACGAAAAAGAAATAATTATGAATAACAAATTCAAAATAATAATAATTTATTTAGTTTCTTTTTATGGAACATTTGTAATTGCACAACCTATACCTTCAAAAGAAGAGAAAATACCATTTATATGCACCTTCAGCAGAAATGCTGAATTAAAATGGGGCGATGATGATTTTGTACAAACTTTTTTTTATGTTATTCCTGAAACTTATAAAAAACCTATTTACCTCAGAATATTTGATCCTGAAATTGGTGGAATGAATGATGAGAAACATTCGGTATTCAACAGTAAAACAAAATTTTCAGTATATGGCGGTGCTAAAGCACATTCAGATCCGGCTGCGAAAAGCCCGGATCCAAAAGGAAATTTTAAGAGTGGTAATTTATTAGGGTCAAGAATTTTTGGTGTGGATGAATCTTTAGATAACAATTGGGTCACACTTGGACCTTTTAATCCTATTGAAGGAGAAATGCAACCTGATATGGGTGGCAGAGTTTTTAAAATAATAATTGAAGGGCAAGAAGGGGATGATGGAAATTTATACCGACTCTTTTTATCTTCAGTTGCTAATGATAATAAGGAAATAGAAGGTGGAAACGGGTTTGCTTACGAATATTCATTCAGGCTTTCAGACGACAAAGGTTCGGTTTCTCATCTCTATCCTTTTATACCCGAAAAAGTAACGGCAGTTAAAATAAAAGTATTTGATTATGATAACGATGGTATAATACGAGTTGTTTCGGTTGCAAAAAAAGGAGATGTACGTAAACTAACTGAAGAAGGTACGTGGATAGAAAGTATGCATAAAGTTTCAAAAGATGAAATTAATACATCGCTTGACGTCCAATTCATAAAAGAATCAGAAGCAAAAAATAATAATATTGTTGTTTTTATCTCGAACCAATTTGGAGAGCTGATGCCATTTTTTACATCACCCATTGGAGGTATTCCTAAATTTTCTTTGAAGATAGGAATCCAGCCTGAATAATATGAGGTTTAGATTTTTAATATTATTTGTTGCTACATTTTTTACTGCCTATACTCAAACGTATAGTTTCAAGCAATATACTGAGGAAAATGGTTTAACACAATCTTATATCTATTGCATCTCACAATCTAATAAAGGACTTCTGACCTTATCCACAGGGGAAACCTTAAATCTATTTGATGGAAATAAATTTACGACTCTTTCCGACTCACAAATGACGGAAGATATTATTACAACTCATTTAATTGATTCAAGAAATATTACATGGCTTAGTCACCAACAAAATGGTTTGTCTTATATTAAAGATGGACGATATAATAGATTCGGAAATAAAATTATTTCCGGTTTAAAAATTTCACAAATTATTGAAGATGATCAAAAGAACATTTGGTTGGCCACAACAGGTGGCATATTTAGAATTGATGCGGATTTTAAAATCTCTCAAGTAGATACTTTGAAAGGGAAAAACATCTTTTCAATTTGTTTTGACGCCAAAAATAATTTGATCGTTGGGACTGATGAAGGATTATCGATTTTATCCGTTGGATCAAATAAAGAAGTGAGATTAATTGGACACATAAAAGAACTGAAAGACAAAAACATTAAACAAATAATATACGCTGACACTTCAAAATTAAAATTTTGGATATTAGTGGATGGTGAAGGGATATATGGACTAATTTATAACAATGGAAAGTACAGGATCTCTACACATATTTTAAATGAGTTGAAATCTAATAATTTTAATGTCACTTGTTTATATAGTGATCAATCTCAGAATTTATGGGTAAGTGTTTTTGGTGATGGATTAAGAAAGCTTTCATTTATTGGCGATCCTATGATGGGAAAGATTATTGTAACTAGAATCGATAAGAGCAATGGTTTAAAAAGTGATAATATACAGTCTATTTTCCAGGATTCGGAAGGTAATATGTGGTTTGGGACTTTTGGTGACGGCTTGATAAAAAAACCGGTAGAAATGTTTTCCTTCTATAGCACAAAAGAGGGATTGAAAATAACTGACATTAAAAAAGTTGTTGTTGATACTGCCGGAAATTTTTGGATGGGTACAAAAAATGGATTATCATTTTTAAAGAAAGAGGACAATTCTTTTTTGCTTTATAATTCCACTAACGGTTTTGTTGATGACAGAGTTAACGCATTGCTTTTAGCCAGTAATGGTGTGCTTTGGATCGGGACTAATGAAAATGGTATTTATACGTTTGATACAAAAACGCGTACATTTCAAAATTTTTCTAAAAAAAGGAAATTAAATCACAAATCAATCAATACAATTATTGAAACCGAAAATAAGATAATGATAGGTTGTACAGATGGACTTTATAGTTGTGATAAATTTTCTGATTGGAGTGAGGAATTAACAACCAGTGATGGATTATTACATAATAACATCCTTCATCTGTTTGAGGACAGCAAAAAAAGAATCTGGGTTTCGTCACATAGCTCACCGCCATACTATATAAGTGCCAAGAAAATTACAGCATTTAAAAAAATAAAAGGATTAAATTCTTTTAAAATTAATTGTACTTGTGAAGACAAAAATGGAAATATATGGATCGCAACAGATGAGGATGGAGTTTTTAAATTTGACAACAAAGAATTTCATAATTATACTGTTGAACATGGTCTCCTATCTAATTATTGTAATGGTATTGAAACAGACAGAAATAACTCTGTTTGGGTAACGCATGGAAATGGATTAAGTGAATTAAAAGAGTTTTATAAAAAATTTACAACCTATTCTGAACAAAGAGGTCTGTTGTTTTGTGAGAATAATTTTAATGCAGTTTATAAAGATTCTAATTCAGATCTCTGGTTCGGAACTTCAGAAGGGATAGTACAGTATAACCCGGAAGCAGAAAAAAGCGGTGTAAAGACTCCTGAGGTTTTTATTACAAAAATAATATTAAATACCAGTACATATTATCCGGAAGATTATATTGAAAAAAAATATGGTTACTATAGTGTACATATTTATTTCGGTGCAATTTCCTTATCTGAACCCGATGTTATTTATTACAAATACAGATTATTGGATGTTGATACGAATTGGATAATTACAGCAATGCCTTATGTTGATTTCCCGAAATTAGGAGATGGAGAATATAAATTTGAAGTTATAGCTTATAATGCAAATAATGGCTTATCCTCCAAAATACCTGCCATTGTTTCATTTGAAATTAAAAAACCTGTTTGGAAATATGCTTGGTTTTACTTTCTATTAATTTTTTTAATATGTTTTGTTATCTACATCATCATCTCTCTCAGAACTCGTGCTTTAGTCAAAACCCAAATTTTACTTAAAAATACAATCGAAGAAAAAACATTTTTATTAAAGAAGGAAAAAGAGGCTATAGAAATAATTAAAGAAGAGTTAGAACTTAAAAATAAAGATATTACAGCAAGTATAAATTATGCAAAAAGAATTCAGGATTCGTTATTACCGCCTGAAGAATTAATGGAAGAATTATTTCATGAAAATTATTTTGTAATGTATAAACCAAAAGATATCGTAAGTGGCGATTTTTATTGGTGTACAGGTCATGAAATGGAAAATTTAGTTTCGCTTCACCTAGCTGCTGTTATCGATTGTACAGGACATGGGGTGCCTGGAGCATTTTTAAGCATCCTTGCAAATGATTTTTTGAAACAATCTGTTATTGAAAAAAATGTAAATACGCCAAGTGATATTTTAAATTTTTTAAATGAGAATATCAGCTCACATTTAAATCAAACGTCAACAAAAGATAAACTCCATGACGGTATGGATATCGCACTTATAGGTATCGACTATAATAATTTAAAATTGTATTATTCCGGTGCAAATAACCCAATTTATATTTATAGACAAATCAATAATTTTATTGAAGAAATTATTGTTAAACCTACTAAGCAACCAATCGGGTCAATTAATGAAATAGTTGAAGACTACGAACTTCAAATAATTGATTTATTAAAAGGAGATATGATCTATTTATTTAGCGATGGATATGCAGATCAATTTGGTGGAGAAAGTCATAAAAAATTAACTTATAAAAGATTCAGAGAAATTTTATTTGCGGCTTCTAGTTTGTCTATATCTGATCAAAAATATTTTGTAGAGTCTAAATTGATAGAGTGGAAGGGGAAGGAAGAACAAACTGATGATATTTGCGTAATGGGGATAAAGATTTAATTCAGAAAGAGTTTTCCTAAAATAAACAACATTATAAGCAAATAGTTTCCTTTTTTTAAAAAAATTTGGCCGTACACCAAGATTACAGCAGGATTTCGTGCTAAAAAGTACTCCTTGTTTCTTCTGCATTAAATCTTTACCTTGAAAAAAATATGTTAAGTATATTCTATATTTACAAAATTATTTCGAGTTAAATTGATACGCTTTTATTTCCTCATATTTTTTTGTTTTGCCGTACTCAAATTTCAGGCTCAGGAAGTCGTTAAAAAAGATTCTCTTAAAAAGAAAAATAGGTTTATTGAATTTCTTACTAAGAAAAGAACTTTTTTGGTTGCCCCACAGTTAGCTCGTTCTCCAGAAACAGGTATTCTCACCGGACTTTATTACTTAAAGCTATTTAAGAATTTGAAAGATACCAATACCCGTACTTCAAACATTGAAACATTTTTATCTGTCACACAAAAAAAGCAATACTTTTTTCGCTTCAACGAAACAATTTTATTTGACAAAGAAAGATTTATTTTACGAGGTACCAGTAATATTGCGCGTTATAACGAATATTTTTATGGGATAGGAAATAATATTGATCTTAAACAAAAAGACACCATCGAATTAAATTTTGCATATACTACACAACGTCTCACCGGTAAAATAGCAAGAGGTTGCTTTCTTGGTTTGCAATACCAATTTTACAAAACACTCAATATTGGGTATATTCAAAATGATATTCTTGATAAAACAGCGAATGCACTTGGTAAAAATGGGAGCCTGACTTCTGGAATTGGGCCGGTTTTTTTATATGATACGCGCGATCATGTTATTTATTCGCGCACCGGTTCTTATTTAGATGCCTCCGCACTTTTTGTGAAAAAATTCTTAGGAAGTAATTTCGAATACACCAACATTACAATTGATGCAAGAAAATTTATTAAATTTTACAAAAACTATGTGCTTTGTTTTCAGGGCTTATTAAATTACAATGTTGGCAATGTGCCATTCAGACAATTAGCTTTAATGGGCGGTGATGTAATTATGCGTGGCTATTATTTAGGAAGTTATAGAGATAAAGTCATGACTTGCGCTCAGGTAGAATTACGATTACCTATTTATAAGTTTTTTGGAATTGTTTTGTTTGCAGCAGCCGGAGAAGTACAATCTAAATTAAGTGCTTTTAATTCAAATGACATCAGATATACTGCAGGAATGGGTTTACGTTTTATGTTTATAAAACATGAACGTGTAAATGTTGGAGCCGATGTAGGCTTTGGAAAAAAGACAAAAGGCTTATATTTTGGTTCTGGCGAATCTTTTTAAAGTAACAAGTTTTTTAAAAGTCTCCGCTCAGCGACCTCTGCGCGTTTTTCTTTCCGTTCTCTGCGGTTACTAAACACAGCTTTATACATGATGATTAGTTATAGGTCATAATTGTTTAATTTCTGGTATAATGGTAACAAAAAATCCCCGTCATTAACGAGGATTTTTATTTTAGAATTTGTTTTTACTTCTTTTAATTATTTTTTGCCTTTTGTTGAATCCATTTTTGTATCAAAGCAATTTTGCAATCACTTAGTTTTCCTGATGGCGGCATAATATCTGAACTATTGTTTAATTGCGTATAAAGCAAACTATTATTAGGATTGATAGTATCAACATAACCGCTTCCCGGTTGCATAAGTCTACTGTATGCTACAGAAGCATCCATATCCAAACCACCGGCAGAACTTCCAGCAGTATGACATCCGGAAATACTACAGTTTGCATTTAGTATGGGTAAAACATCGTTACTAAATGAAACAATTGTTGGAGTACCACAAGGGTTTGCTATTACCCCGGTAGTAGTGGAGGTTGTTGTAGTATCAATCCTTTTCGCTATTTTTTTACTGCAAGCAAAAAAAACAAAACCAGAGATTCCAAGTAGAGTAAGTAGTATTGTTATTTTTCGACTATTAAACATTTTCATTTATTAATAATTAGAAATTAGTATTGTTCATAATGAAACATCGATGGGATATTATTTGCAATCTGATTTGATAAAACAGTTGAATTATCTGCCACTGAATAAACATTTAAATAACTGTTTAAATTTAATGTAATTCCATTAAATAATTTACTATAATCAATTATGATGTGTATAAACTGCGTTTGATTTGGTAGTACAGAATAGTTTTGGTTTGGCATAGAGATACTTGTCAAATGACTGTTTGTACCAATTCTATAAGAAAAAGGTTGCATTTGAGCTACAGTATTATTTGCGGCCGTAGAAGTATCTATTTTTCCTTGCAGATTCACAAATACATATCCTTGCCATGGTTGTACGAAATTTCCAAACCACATATTGGGTTTAGAAAGTGTGCTATCGTTAGGCTCAGGTAATAAACTATTTGTTGATGGTGATAAGCCAACATTGAAACGAATAGATTGATAATTTCCGGATGGAACGCTACCAACCATATACTCTTCAATGGGCATAACCTTTGCAATATTTAAACCACCCATATTTACAGTAGATCCATCAGTTTTTACTAATTGAATACTTGAAATATACAATTGTGCTATACTTACAGATATTTTTCTTCCACCTGTCATTACGTAAACCGAATTATAAGTATCTACTTCATTTGTATCTACATTCGTATGTAAATGAAGAAAAACTGTTCCATTCGAAGCTGCAGGGGCTGGTTCAGGTGCAGTTGTTTTTTTCTTGCATGATAAAACTGATATGCTCACCATGACCAGAAAAACAAAAGCAGCTGCTTTTAATTTAATTTTCCTTTTCATGTTTTAATTTTTTAATTAATTTGTTTAAAAAGAGACAACCCAACCCGCATAAATTCCGGCACGTGTTGCTAATTGAATCCCATTTAAATTTTGATAAACCGGTTGTCCATATTCAAAAGATAGTCTGCTGTTAGCTAACTTTTTAAAATAAATATTTAATCCCGCATAACTTGTTACTCTTTTCCCGCCAAAATTTGTTGGTTTCGAGTCAGGTTCCATTACTTCAAATAAATTTGGATCTCGTCCATACATATTTCCGATCATGTAACCTTCAAGTCTGGCCGAAGCACTTAACCAAGGTAAAAAACGATACGCAACCCACATATTCGCCGTTAACTCATTACCGTAGCAATAACCTTCTGAGTTGTATGATGGTCTAATTGCTCCTGTAACTTGTGTGCCCCAATTAAATTTATTTTTCTTTAAGATATATGTAACACCCGGTAAAATATCAAATGTACCGGATCCCAATTGCATCATATAAGGTAAACGCTGACCTGAATACATCATGTCGCTGCTAACTCCAGACAATCTTATATTCCCCGTAGGTAAATTTACGCCCGCACTTAACATCACTTGATGATTTTTTTTATCCAGTAACAAATAAGTTGCGTAAAGTTTAGTGTCGCCAATACCTGAAGTTCTAGTTGTCATATTGGTTGCATTCATATCAGCCATTGTCATCCCATTCATATTCATTTGCATGGTACCAGGAAGCATATTCATTTTCATAGATTGTACATTATAATTGAACATTGCCATTACAGATAATCTATTTGTAATACCATACATGGCCATGAGCATATGCATATCCATGTTCATTGACTGAGGCGACATAATATAATTTTGAAAAACAGAAGCGTCACTTATTTTATTAGTGCCGGCCATATTGTTTCCTAACTGCATATTCATATACCTATAAGAGAACATCCATGTTCCTTTAGGATGATTGTGTCCAATCATTATACCGGATGGATTCATGTCGCCCGACTCACAATTACAGAGAGTGGAATCGCATGTTTGACCATAAGAATTAAATCCTTGAATGAATAAAATCAATATCAAAAAATTTAATTTCGTAAAAGTCGCATCCATCATGATAGAAAATTTCTTTTTCATGATAAATTTTTATTACGTGTAATAAAGAGTAGCACAGCTTGAAAAAGTGTACTTACGAGATTAAATAAAAATTAACAAATGGTTTCGGGTGGTTGAAAAACAGAAGCTGAATAATCAGCTAATTGGTAAGGATTATTTGGAGTTTCAATTTCATTTTCAATGGATAATTTGGAGGCAAATAAAAATAAACCGTAATAACATTGATCTTGTTCTAATTTTACTTTTTGTTGATTGTTAGTTGATGCATCTTGTTCATCTTGTTTTTCTAATTCTTTTTTCAAATGACAGCTTCCCTGACAACAATTATCAACTTCTTCTTTTTGTTCGCAGAGATTTTTGACGATGAATTCTTTGTTCATTTCGAAACTGATCATTACAATTAATTTGCTTACGACTTGGCTAAACATACCAAGAATCAAAAAACAAATAAATATGGTCTTTAACAATTTCATCTAATTATATAAAGGTAAACTATTTTGAGGCAAAAAAGTGCGTTTTTTATAAAAATAACATTTAACAAATCATTGTTTATCGCACTTATATTTTCTTTTAAAAACTAAAAAAAATAACTAGTTTTAAAACATGAAAAAACTAAACTTAAGTATGATCGCCGTGGCTCTTGCGTTGTTTATAAACGCCCAAAAAGGAGCCTATATTGAATTCAAAATTAATTCAAGTAAAGGAGCTACAGGAAGTATGAAGATTAATTATTCAGAATTTGGATATGGATCTGAATTTAACATGGTTATTCCGCAAATGCCCGGAGGCGGGATTGTAAATAAATCAATTGCTAACAAGGAAAATCCGGATAGTATTTATCTGCTCAACGATAAAACTAAAACATATTCTACAATTAAGAAAAACGATTCTCAAAATGAGGATACAAAAACATATACGGTTAAAAAAGTTGGTGAAGAAACGGTGAATGGTTATAAATGTGTTCATGCTTTGGTTACTGAAGGAACAGAAACAACAGATGTTTGGAATACAAAAGATATTAAAGAATATAATGATTATAAAGCTACTTATGCATCAAACAAACGTATGGGCAGTTTAAAGCGTGAACAAGCATTAAAGGATGCAGGTTGTGATGGTTTTCCTGTAAAAACAATACATAAAGGAAACGAAAGAGAAGGGGATATGACAATGGAATTAGTAAAAATAGAAAAGAAAAGTTTTTTAAAATCTGATTTCGCAATACCTGCCGATTATACAAGATCCGGATCTGCTGCCGGTGGTGCAAACATGAATCCCGCTGGAATAAAATCACAACAAGAGATCATGAACATGACACCTGAAGAACGAAACAAATATATTGAGGAATTAAAGGCGAAGTACAAAAAGAACTAGTGATTCGCGGTTACTCTATTAGTTTCAATACGGAACGCTAATAACGCAGATTTATATGATTTAAAGGATTAGGACAAAAAAATCTAAATAACCAAGTTTATTTAATTATAATTCTTCCTAATAATTTATTAATTCGTTTTTTATTCTGCTCAAGTTTCATAATACTTTCCTGAGTTTTTATAATCTCTTCATGGGAAAGTACTTTGAGATCTTCCTTCAAATTTAAAATAAAACTATTTAATTTTTTGTCTTTTAAGCTGAATAAAAAATGTTCCGATGACTTTTTTACTTCATTTTTTTCGTCGGTAATAAACACGCCAAACTTACTCCACTTTTCACTGAGATTGTAATTAATCTGCGCATTATTAATTGCAAAACCACTGATAGCTGGGTTTTCGTGCTGAATAAAATAACTCAATAAAGGTAAACGCCCTTGCTCAATTTCATGTTTAAATTCATCCAATATCATTTGATGAATAGGATCTTCAAATTCAATTTCATCGCGGTACAATTCAAAAATAATAAATTCGTCAACTGTCATTTCAACGGAATGTTGCACTTTATCATCATCTTCTCCCTCAATTAAAATAACTATGTTGCCATAGTTCATCATCAATCTAAGCAATTCCTTTTCTTCAAAACGAATTAATTGAATTTCTTCTTTGTCTTCCTTTTTTTCTAAAACCTCGCTAAGCTCTGTTGTGACTTGCGTTTCATCTTCCGTTCTTTTTTGTTTGTCGCCACTTTTTCTACGTAATTTATTTACTTCAACTTGAAGAATTTGTTCTTCAATTTCCATAATATTTGCGCATTCTTTTACATAAACACTCCGAATAATTGCATCCGGAATTAATGAGATGCTACTTACCAAATCCTTAATAACAGTGGCTTTTTTAATAGGGTCGTTTTTTGTTTCAGCACTTAATTTCCTTGCTTTAAAAATTAAAAAGTCCTGTGCATTGTCTGTTAAGTAATTTGCAAATTCTTCCGCTGTAACTAATCTGCTGTAAGAATCTGGATCATGATTATCAGGAAACAAAAGTAGTTTCACATTCATACCTTCTTCTAACAATAGTGGTATTGCCCGTTCGCTGGCTTTTTGTCCGGCTTCATCACCATCATACAATACCACAATATTATTTGTGAAACGATGGACTGCCTTTATCTGTTCAATAGTTAACGATGTTCCACTACTTGCAACAACATTCTCAATTCCAGCTTGATGCATGGCAATTACATCCATATAACCTTCTACCAAATAACAAACATTGTTTTTCTGAATTGCTTTTTTTCCTAACGATAAACCGTAAAGTACTTTGCTCTTGTGGTATATATCTGTCTCAGGACTATTAATATATTTCGCAACTTTTTTATCGCTTGATAGAGTTCTACCACCAAAGGCAACAACGCGCCCACCTTCATCTTGAATAGGAAACATAACCCGGCCTGCATACCGATCAAAAATTTCAGATGCCAGAATTTCATTTCCTTCTACATGTGTATTACTTAAAATACTCATGCCTGTTTTCACTAAGTATTTTGGCAGGTATTCTGCTTTAATTGCTGCATTTGAAAATGCTCTGCGTTCTTCCAAACTATAACCAATCTGAAATTTTTGAATGATATCTGGCCGTAACCCACGCTCAGTAAAGTATCCAAGACCAATTGATCTTCCTTCATCGGTTTCAAGCATATTCTGCACAAAATATCTGGCAGCAAATTGCATAACGATTAATAAACTTTCACGTTCGTTTAATTGTTCTTTTTCTTCAGGGGTAATTTCTTTTTCTATAACTTCAATACTGTACTTATTTGCAAGCCATTTTAATGCCTCAGGATAAGTGAGGTTTAAGTGCTCCATAATAAAGTTAACGCTGTTACCGGCTTTTCCACAACCAAAACATTTATAAATACCTTTAACAGGTGAGACTGTAAAAGAAGGTGTTTTTTCGCCATGAAAGGGACAAAGACCTAACAGATTGGCACCCCGTTTTTTGAGAGTTATAAACTCACCAATTACTTCTTCAACTCTTGCTGTTTCAATTATTTTATCTACCGTATCGCGAGGTATCACTTTATATATAAATTATGGAGTTTAAAGGTAACAATAATGCAGCTTACATATTGTTTAGAAAGGGTTAAATTTAACTGAGTTGATAAGTTTGATAGACAAGGATTGGCCGTAAAAAACAAAACCCAATCATTTTATAATGATTGGGTGAAATATGAAAACGAAGAAATTAAGCTTCGTTACCGGTATTGTTCTCTGTGCTTGAGTGTTCTTTTTTACCTTTTGCTTCTGCAACAACTATTGCTCTTTCGAAATGTGAAGTTCCATTTAATGCATTTATTGCAGCATTAGCTTCATCATCATTTGCCATTTCAACAAAACCATAACCTTTACTTCTTTTGGTCTCTTTATCTTTTATTATTCTAACACTGGTTACCTCACCGTAGTTAGCAAAAAGTTCAGCCAAGGCTGGCTCACGTACCTTAAAGCTGATGTTGCTTACAAAAATGTTCATTGTTTAATTAGTTTTAGTTATAGTAAAGTTAAACAATAAAACGAAATACCAAAAAAAAATGCGTAAAATATAACGAAAAGGTAAAAAATAATTTAAAACAATTTAGCTTCTACGCTTATCTCAACATTTGCATCCTTTGGAAGCTTCGCAGCTTGAATTGTGGCTCTTGTAGGAAAGTCGTTTTTGAAGTAACTGGCATATACTTCATTCACATGAACAAAATTATGCATATCAGATAAAAACACAGTTGTTTTAACAACATTATCAAAAGTGCAACCTGCAGCTTTTAATATTGCTCCAATATAATCCATTACAATTTTGGTTTCTTCTTTAATTGGGGCTTTTATCAATTGTTTGCTTTGAAGATCCATTGCAATTGTGCCACTTAAATAAACTGAATCGCCTACAATTATTGCCTGGTTATATGGTCCAATTGGTGCTGGAGCATTTGGTGTATTAATAATTTTCTTCATATGAATTTATTATAGAGATTAAATATTTAGAGTAAAATTAATAATAATTTCTAATAAGGAATCCACAAGCGGTTAAATTACATATTCAGATAAGAATTGATGATAAATTTAATGCGTAAATTCAACCAGTTTAAATCCACTCATGGTTTTCCTGTTATTTAAAGAAAGTGTTTTGTTTGCCTGGCAAGCCCTTGTGGGTAATAAATTAAGGTCTTTCTTAAGTTTATTAGGCATTACAATAGGCATTTTTGCAATTATATTGGTTTTTACAATTGTAGATAGTTTAGAAAATAATATCCGTTCCTCTATACAATCTCTAGGTAACAACGTTGTATATATTCAAAAATGGCCATGGGCTTTTGGAGGGGATTATCCTTGGTGGAAATACATGAACCGACCATTACCAAAATATGAAGAATTAGAGGAATTAAGTAAACGAAGCAAAACTACCGAAGCCCTTGCTTATAGAATGGGTGCGCGAAAGGTTGTAAAATATGGTTCGAGCAGTATTAGTAATGCAATTATTTGTGGTATTTCGCATCAGTATTATAAAATTAAAAGCTTTGATTTAACAGATGGAAGGTACTTTACTAACATTGAAACAGATGCCGGATACCCCGTAGCAGTTATTGGCGTGAAAATCAAAGAAGGTTTATTTGGAAACGAAGATGCTATTGGCAAACAAATAAAAATTAATGGATACAATGCTCAAATAATTGGTGTTGCAAAAAAAGAAGGCGAAAGCATGTTGAGCAGTAGCATGGATAATCAAGTATTGATACCGTTTAATTTTGGAAGAAAATTTTTAGATACGAAGTCAGAAAATGCCGACCCATTTATTCTAGCTAAAGCAAAACCTAATATTACAAACGCTGAAATGTCGGATGAACTTGCAGGTTTAATGAGATCTATTCGGCGCTTAAAACCTTATGCCGATCAAAACTTCGCTTTAAATGAAACCAGTTTATTAAGTAAAGGTTTTGATGTATTATTTGATATCATAGGCACTGCAGGTTGGATTATTGGTGGATTCTCTATTTTAGTAGGAGGTTTTGGTATTGCAAATATTATGTTTGTATCCGTTCGTGAACGCACTAATATTATCGGAATTCAAAAAAGTTTAGGTGCCAAAAATTATTTTATACTTATACAATTTTTAACCGAAAGTGTTTTGTTAAGTTTGGTCGGGGGCGCTATTGGATTAATATTGATCTATTTCTTAACACTCGTTGGCAAAGGAGTAATTGACATGGAAATTTCTTTGACTTCAACTAATATTTTTCTTGGATTAACCGTGTCAGTTTTAATTGGTGTCATCAGTGGGTTTATTCCGGCCTACGGCGCATCTCAATTAGATCCTGTTGAAGCCATCAGAAGTAATTAAAGAAAATGATTAGGCCAAAAATAATAAGTTTTGTTTGTATTCTGGGATTCATCCTGGTTGTATTCTCATTTCCTCAGGTGTTTTCACCTTCAATTAAAAAACTAGGAATGTTTACACCAGCCATTTACGGTGCTATTATTGCTTTTCAATTTATTTCCTTCGTTGGTCTTTGGCATTTTAAACAGTGGGGCGCACTGGGTTTTTTAATCGCATTCTTTTGCAAAATTTATTTCAATGTAATTATAAACAATGTTGGGCCTCTGTTCTACACATATATCTTCATTTCACTATTTTCTCTTTTCTTTATTTTAAAGAATTATAGAAAAATGAGTACTGAGTTTTAACGTTAAAATTTATTACGTCTTTAAAATAGACTTAATCATCTAACTTTTAACTTGATCAATATAATTATTTGTAAAATTCATTTTTTTTTGTATATCTTTAGAAGAGAAACAAATAATTGTTCACTCATTAGAAATACGACCTTAATCACTTAAACACATGTTTGCCGAAGTAGAAACACAAGAATTGCTAGATACATTAAAGAGTTTTTTTGGTTTTGATAAGTTCAAAGGCAATCAGGAAAAGATCATAAAAAGCATCCTAAATCGTAAAGATACATTTGTAATTATGCCTACCGGTGGTGGCAAAAGTTTATGTTATCAATTGCCTGCTATTTTAAATGAAGGTACCGCAATAATTGTATCACCTTTAATTGCTTTAATGAAGAATCAGGTTGATGCTATAAGAGGCTTTAGCGATCAGGATGGAATTGCTCATTTTTTAAACTCTTCACTTAATAAAGCAGATACATTAAAGGTTAAGAAAGATGTTACTTCAGGCAAAACAAAATTATTATACGTTGCTCCTGAAACATTAACTAAAGAAGATAATCTAGCTTTTTTCCGTGAGTTCAAAATTTCATTTTTTGCCATTGATGAAGCGCATTGTATTTCGGAGTGGGGACATGATTTTAGACCGGAATACCGTCGTTTACGTCCTTTAATTGATTCATTAGGGGTAAATATTCCTGTAATGGCTTTAACTGCCACTGCAACCCCAAAAGTTCAGCAGGATATTCAAAAGAACTTAGGTATGTTGAATGCGAATTTATTTAAATCGTCATTTAACCGTCCAAATTTATATTACGAAGTTCGTCCGAAACAAAATGTTATTAAAGAAATTATTAAATACGTAAAACAAAATACCGGCAAGAGCGGGATCATTTATTGCTTGAGCCGTAAAAAAGTTGAAGAGGTTGCAAATGTTTTAAAAGTAAACGGTGTTAAGGCTTCGGCATATCATGCAGGCTTAGATGCCAAAGAAAGAGCAAAAACTCAGGATAATTTCTTAATGGAAGATCTGGATGTAATTGTTGCTACAATTGCTTTTGGAATGGGAATTGATAAACCGGATGTGCGTTATGTGATCCATCACGATATTCCAAAATCATTAGAAGGTTATTATCAGGAAACGGGTAGGGCAGGAAGAGATGGAGCTGAAGGAAATTGTGTTACTTTTTATAGTTACGATGACATCATGAAGTTGGAAAAATTCATGAAAGATAAACCGGTAGCTGAACAAGAAATTGGTAAACAAATGTTGGCCGAAACGTCATCGTTTGCAGAAACAAGTAGTTGTCGCCGTAAATTTATTTTGCATTATTTTGGTGAAGAGTTTGAAGAAAAAAAATGTGGTGAAATGTGCGATAATTGTCGCCACCCAAAACAAAAATTTGAAGCAAAAGATGATCTTGAATTAGTATTGGAATGCGTGTTGGAGATAAAGGAAAAACATAAGTTACGTGATGTAATTAATGTTTTAATGTCAACCTTAACTGCTACTGCAAAATCATATAAACATAATTTATTAGAGAGTTGGGGTAAAGGAATTGAGGACGACAAAGAAGAAAAATATTGGCAAGCAATTGTTAGACAAGCCAACGTAAATGGCTTTTTAATAAAAGATATTGAACAATATGGTGTACTAAAATTAAGTGATAAAGGTCACGCATTTTTAAAGAAACCTCATAGTATTAAATTCACACGTGATCATGATTTCAGTAATACAGATAAAGATGAAGATGAGTTTTTAGCAGGAGGAAAAGGCGCGGGCGCATCTGATGAAGTTTTATTTGCGATGTTGAAAGATTTAGTGAAGAAAACTGCAAAAGCAAAAAACTTACCACCTTATGTAATCTTCCAGGAAACATCTCTTGAGGAAATGGCAATTCAGTATCCTATAACTACTGATGAAATGACCAAGATCAGTGGTGTTGGCTCCGGTAAAGCACTTAAATATGGTAAGCCTTTTGTAGAGTTGATTAAAAAATATGTTGAAGAGAATGAGATTGAAAGACCAAGTGACATGGTTATTAAATCTGTTGCAAATAAATCGGTTCAAAAAGTTTATTTCATTCAGAACATTGATAGAAAAGTGAGTTTAAAGGATATGGCCAAAAGCAAAAACATTTCTTTAGATGAACTATTAACTGAAATTGAAACAATTGTTGCTTCAGGAACTAAAGTAAATATCAATTATTACATTGATGAAATAATGGATGAAGAAAAACAAGATGAAGTAATGGATTATTTCAAAGAAAGTTCTACTGATAGTATTGAAGTTGCATTGAAAGAATTAGGTGGTGAAGATTACACAGATCAGGAGCTACGCATTATGCGTATTAAGTTTTACTCTGAGTTTGGAAATTAAAATTTTGATAAATAAAAAATCCCGCCGAAAATATTCTCGGCGGGATTTTTTTGTTGTGTTTATTGATCTTTGTCCAGGATTAAATCGTCAATTTATACCGACGGCGAATATTTAATAGCCTAAATTGTAAATTAAAAAAAATCGCATCTGCATTAACTATTGTAAATTATAAAATGTCCTATGGACTATTTTATAATAACAATTGGTATTATTTTGCTGCCATTACAACATGACTTGTTTTATTTAAAACACCAATGGCTTCATTTTGTTTTGTAAGAGCTATGCTTTCTTTTTCTTCTGCGTTAAGCATTGTGCCTAATTTTGCAGCGTTTGTGGGCATTGCATAAGCTTCCTGGCGCATTTCTTTTGCCAATTTAATTATTTGGTCAGCGTCAGAACTTAGCTCTTCAGATCTTGATTCTAATTCTTGATTCACCAAATGTTCACTCAATAAGTATATATAAACTTTCTTATTGAAGTTGTAAGTTTCTAAACTAATTTTCCCATTGATCTCTGAAGCCTGAATTTGGATGAGTTCAATTTGTTTAGAAAGTTCATTGGCAGATTGGATGAGTTTTGTTTTTTCGTCACCTTTCTTAGATAAAGCTAAACCTCTTAAATCTTTTTCAAGCTGAATCATTTCATCTGCTTGATAAAGAAGTTCTTTAGCGTCTTTAGCTGTTGCTTTACTTAACAAACTCTTATTATACGAAGAAATAGATCCGGAAGAAACCAGATTACTTTTGTGAGTTTGGTGATCTGTTACAGCTGTAGAGTTGCTCTCTTTAGCTTGAACTGGTTGTGATGTTTGGGTTTTTGGATTGTAGGTTCCAAAAGTTGTGTACGTTCTTTTCTGGGAAACATCTATGTTTTTATTATTAGACGCTTGGTTCCCTTGTGTTTGGCCGTTTACCATTTCCTGAATGATAAGCGCCAACGCTAGCAAGATGATGATTTTTAATTTCGTTTTCATAACACATAAGTTTAAAGTAGGTTAATGTTCTCATTTTTTAATTTTTAGGTTTTAAATTGTTTTTGTTTTTTACCAGCCCCCAATTACATTGAGTAAGCAAGGGTTATTGGTTATTTAGTTTAGTGTTTATATATATTGTACGTGTGCTATTTTAAAAAGGTTCGCTTTTTTATTTATTAATTTGGATTTAAAATTTTCATTATTGAAATTCTAAGTGATTTATTAAACAAAAAAGGAGTCGCAACTTTGCGACTCCTTTTAAATACAATTTACAATAAAAACTATCTATTTCCAGATTGTCCTTTAAGTGCAGTTTCCATTTTTGATGCTTTAAATGCTTTGAAGCTTTCAGGTAATGGACCTTGTTTGTGATTCTTTTTGAAATCTGCCCAAAATTGAACCGCTTCATTATAATCAATAGGTGTTGGTTTAGCATATGATGAATACTGACGAGTATCACCAGGCCCCCAGACTGGATCATTACCAAAACGGTGATCCTGGAAATGTACGCGCTTAGCCATTATACGATAAGAGAAATCAGCGTTTGAAGTACCGTTATTTCTTTCTTTAACGGTAAAAGAACTATGTGTTTTTGTAACAAAAACCTCTTCCGATTCACCTTCCATTTGCACAAAAACACGCATTGGATGTGCATCATCAATTACAACAGTTTCAATAAATAAAGGATCTAAATTAATAGTTGCAACGCCATTTACTAATTTACCTCCACCTAAATCTTCAAACCAAACTTCGGGGGATTCTGCACAATATAATAACTGATTACCCTTTGTTGTTGGTACTGAACCGGATTTTGTACCATTGGCAATAACATGGTTCCCATTAAAATAACCGCTATAATTACCATTGCTCGTTTGTATACCCGCAACTCCAATATCAAAATTCCCACTTAAAATATTACCGCCATCACCCAATCCCATTACACCAATACCATAGCTACCCGGATCATATAAACCCAAAACCCCCATACGCGTATTACCACTAGTTTGTGTATTATTTCCTAAAACACCAATACCACCTGTTGCTGCAGAGCCACCCCATTGTCCGGCAACACCAGATGTAGTAGAACCCGTATTTGTTCCAACGAAATTACCCAACACACCTGAACCAACACCACTACCACCCGTTTCACCATCCACTGAAGCCCAATTAGTACTATTGGCTGCGGGGCAAATACCACTTAAAGCCGCACCTGCTGCACCAGAAACAGCTTGAACACCATGAATCCATGTTGCATTAGATGTAACAGAAATTAATCCGTTAGAATAAGTAGGGGCAACTGCACCAACAATAAATTGGCCGGTTGTTCCTAAACGTGCTCTGAAAGTATTGTTAGTTACAAAATCGAACGAATTATTTGATGTTGTACCAAAAGTTCCATTTGAGCTTAAGCTATTACCACCATTTAACCAGGCAGATGCAACACTTGTAACTGGTCCACCAGAACCAGCTGTACCATTAACAATAAACTGGCCAGCAGTATTAAAAGATGGTGTAGTTAAAGTCCAAGCAGAAGGACCAGCAGGACCTTGTGGTCCGGTTGGGCCGGCAGGACCAGTAGAACCTGTAGCTCCGGCAGGGCCTTGAGGGCCTTGTGGACCGGCAGGGCCAGCTGGACCATTTGCAGAATATAATGCATAAGGAACACTTAAGAACTGAGAAGAGCCCATATTAATGTAACCTGATCCAAAATCTACTTCTTGTTCAATAAATTTTGTATTTACGCCCCAGTTGATTGCAGAAAATGTACCTGTAAGAACTGAACCAGTTCCCAAATCCAAATTATACAAACCAAATGGATTTGTTGTAGTGTTATGATTTTCCTGATAAACAATTGGTCCTGCCGAAGAATTATCACGAATAGTAATTCTAACAGAGATGACTTGATTGTTAAGGGCAGAGCCAGAAGAATTTCTTGCGATACCCTGATATTTCATTGATTGAGGAATTTGTGCTTTTATTCCACCTGCAAACAGCAAACAGATTGAAGCGATGAGTAATTGTTTTTTCATTTTATTTTTGTTTTATATTTTTAAATTAAATTAGTACACCTTGGTGATCTTTACTGTTTTATTTAAGTTAGAACTAGTAATGTTTATAAAATAGCTTCCGGCAGCGTAAGAGCTTAAGTTTAAATCTGCCAACTTATTATCTTCTTTAATAACCTTTTCTGTTTGAAAAAGAATCCTTCCAAGATCATCAACTAATTGCATTTTATAATTTCCGATTTCCAGATCTTTAAAATTTACAATAAGTGTTTCTCTTACCGGATTTGGATAAACCAGTAAACCGGCTCCTTCCCCATACTGTTTAATTAAATTTGCCATACCAAGAACATCGGGTTGATGAAAACCCATTGTGGTTAAATTTGAAGTGGTACTATAAGTTTCGCTAACAGGTTCCCCTATTGTCCATTGTATCGACCCTTGAGCGGCAGCTGCATAACCTCCATGATTAGATAGAACAGTTGGAGTTACGGTTTGAGACATTGCCGATAATGCACCGAAACATGCAATTAAGTAAAATAATTTTTTCATGATTTCTTTTTTTAAACATTAAACGTTACCGAAGCTAAGAAAAAAAAGAACAATTGGGTACTACCGTTTAGAACATTTTTAGCACATCTCAAATGTTTAGCGATCGGTTCGCCATATTGTTTATTTTTGTTAAGCATTGAGGCTAGTTAATTATACTGGATTTTTATTCTTGCTTTTGTTTATCATGAACAAGGGTGAGTGCCAACAGTTATTCTTTAATAATGTAACGGATCATATTGGATTGCCCGCCCAAGAATCTTATAATGTTATGCAAGACAGTAAAGGATTTATCTGGATTAGTACCGAAGCGGGATTATGCAGATATAATGGAAGTTCTAGTTTGATATTTGATAAAAAAAATGGCTTGCCCGAAAATTCTTGTTATTCAGTAAATGAGGATGAGAAGGGTGGTATCTGGATGATTACTTCTTCTAATCGCATCATGCGATATGTAAATAATAGCCTAAAGGAAGCTTCTTTTAGTAAAAGTTTTTCTTCTCAATTCTTTGGTACACTTTCTCAAGCATATCTTTTGAATTTTAGAAATGATAGTGCGATTATAAGTACGCAAAATATAACGTTAATAAGTGGGGTAAATTCAACAGTAACTACAAATCTTAAGATTGAAACTAGTGTTGATTATTATTTTATGAAAAGTAAAAACTTATTGATGAATATAAAAAATGAGAATAGTGCGGCTGTTATCAATAATATAATTAAAAAAGGAATTATTACAATTGGAATAAATACAGGAAGTGAAATAAAACAAATCTCTATTAAATATGACAGTAAAGATCAACCAACCTGGCGTGTTTTAACAACGTGTAATAAAAAAGGAGAGAGTTTTATTGGCATTGGTCGTATACTTTTAAAGTTAAATGAAGATTTAAGTTATGAAGTAATTCATTTGCAAAACGAAATATTAAGTCTTTATAACGATGAAGATGGTGGTTTATGGGTTGGTGTTTTAAAAAGCGGAGTGGATTATTATCCAAATACAAATGTTATGAATGAAAAGCTTTTAAACATGGAAGGTCTTTCTGTAACGGGTATTTGTGTTGATAAAGAAAACGGAGTGTGGTGCACAACTTTAGAAAAAGGAATTTTTTATTGCCTAAATAAAAACGTAATAAATTATTCGAATAATAAAGGACTTAATAAACCGGCTGATTTTTTAAAATGTGAAAATGACAGAGTATTTACTTCGTCTGGCCAAAATGAATTAATAGAATTAAATAAAGATGGAGTAATAAAGCACGAATTTAATATTTTGAATAATAAATCGCTTTCAGATATTGTGAAAGATGAAAATGGGTGGATCATCGCCGGTAAATCTATTATTTTGAAAACAACAGAAAAATTTACAAATCCCATTTATATCAAGGCAGGAATCCATGGTTTTCATTCAGGGGCGAGTCAGTTAACATCAACTAACAATAAAAGTTTTGGAATTCATTTTGGTAACATACTCGAAATTATAGGTGATAAATCAGTTGATATAAAAAGTCCATTGGAATCGGCCGGAAGATGCATACAATCCATAAATAATTCTATTTTATTGTATGGTTGTAAAAATGGTTTGTATAAAATATTTTTGGATTCTTCTCCTACACATAAAATGTACGAAACTAAAAAAATAGTTGGTTTAGATGGGCCGGTTACTAAAATAATAAAGAGTTCGACTGGTGATATATGGATAACAACAAAGGAGGATGGTATTTATACATATAAAAAGGACAATATTGTTAATTTGACTTACGTTTTAAAACTACCTACAGAAAGATTTTTTGATATTACCGAAGATAAATTCAAAACAATTTGGTTAGGTACAAATCTTGGTTTAATTAAATTATCAATAAAATCTAAAAGCGACAATTCCTTTAAACTTTATAATACATTGAATGGTTTACCATCTAATGAAGTTTTTAAAGTTGCCACTGATAGTTCTTACATTTATTTTTCTACTATTGAAGGAGTGAGTAAGTTTAGTTTAAATGCAGAGCTTACAAATTCTGCACCACCAAATATCTATTTAAATTCTTTAAAAGTAAATGGAGAATTGTTTTCAGATAAAACCAATCTTTGTTTTTCTTATAATAACAATTCACTTAGAATAGAATTAAATGCTCTTACTTTCAAAGATATTAATAACCCTAATTTACATTATATATTAAAAGAAATTCCAAGTCAAAAAATACATAAGGAGGAAACAATTAAAGGTAATATCATTTCGCTTAATGATATACCATCTTCTAAATATGAATTGGTTATTTACGCTTTAAATAATGATAATATAAAAAGCATAAAACCTGTTGTGCTTTATTTTGAAATAGAAAAACCATTTTGGCAAAGCATTTTTTTTATTATTGCTTGTGTTTTTTGTTTAGGTCTAATTATATTTATTTCCATTAAAATAATAACTGGTAATATTCGTAGAAAAGAGGAAGAGAAGACAGCAATCAACAAGCAATTGGCAGAATTTCAACTAACAGCCTTGCAAGCACAGATGAATCCTCACTTTATCTTTAACGCGATCAATAGTATTCAGAATTATGTATTAAGGAAACAAGAGCAAGAAGCGTATAATTATCTCACAAAATTTAGTAAACTAATACGAATGGTGCTTAATAATTCAGAACATAAAACATTATCAATTCATGATGAATTAGAGGCTGTTAAATTATATATTGAATTAGAACAATTGAGATTCAAGAAAAAATTTGAATTTACACTTGAAATAGATCATAACATAAATGAGGATCACATTCATATACCGGCTATGCTCATACAACCGTATATTGAAAATGCAATTTGGCATGGCTTAATGAATTTAAATGATGAGCGAATTGGTAAAATAAAACTTTCTATATACCTTGAAGAAAAGTTATTAAAAATTTGTATTGAAGATAATGGTATAGGAAGAGAACAAGCAGGGAACTATAAAAAAGAAAGTATTCATAAACCAATTGCAATGAAGTTAACTGAAAAACGACTTTCTATTATTAATACAATGCAGAATTATGTTGGGGTTAGAATTTTAGTTAGCGACTTAAAAAACAAATTAAATGAGGCCTCAGGAACCAGAGTAGAAATTTTTTTACCAATAAGTTGAGATGAAAAGAATAAAAACACTAATCGTAGATGATGAAGCCGGCAGTCGCGAAGTTCTTTTAAGTCTGCTTGAAAAATATTTTCCCGAAGTTGAAGTATTAGGTGAAGCCAAGAATGTTGAAGAGGCTTTTGAGCAAATACAATCAAAATCTCCTGAATTAGTTTTTTTGGATATTCAAATGCCAAGAGCTACCGGATTTGATCTCTTAAAAAAGTTTGAACAAGTTCCTTTTGAAGTTGTTTTCATAACCAGTTTTGATAAGTATGCTATTAACGCAATTAAGTTTAGTGCATTAGATTATTTATTAAAACCTGTAGAATTAGAAGATCTTGGTAATGCAATAAAAAAGGCAATAAATAGTATTGAATCAAAAACAAATAACAAAAATCTAATTATTAATTTACTTCTTAATTTAGATAAAGATTCAAATGAAAAGAAAATTGCTATTCATTCAGGGGAGAAAGTAAAATTTTTAAGTGAATTAAGTATTATTTATGTAGAAGGTGATGGTAGATATTGCCATGTAACTTTAACCAACGGTGAAGTTTATATAACGGCAAAAAACTTGAAAGACTTTGAAGATTATTTTGAGAGCACAAATAGTTTTGTAAGAATATCGAGAGATTTTATTATTAACTTAAGACATGTGAAAGATTATACAAAGCGCGAACCTTGTATTATTCAGATGACAAATGGTAAGTCATTTGAGATATCACGACGTAAAAAAACCGAAGTTTTAGAAAAACTGAAAAATTAGAAAAGTTCCGGCTACTTCTTTATTTTGAACAATCTATTCAAAAAAGTTAATAATTTTAGTTGTACCCCCCTAAATTTTGACTAATTTTGTCAAAAAAGTAGTAAAAATACAATTAACCCCCCTGAAAAATGAGTTCGAGACGAATTTTAGCACTTCAAGACGCCATTAACCGCGTTCCTTTGGAGATCAAAAAACCGGAAAAACAAGTTTCACAATATTATGGATCCAACGTTTTTGGTTTGGATTCGATGCGTGAATTCCTGTCTGAAGAAGCTTTTACAAGTATTCAACAATCCATGAATCAAGGTACAATTGTAGAACGTAAAATGGCTGATCAGGTTGCGGCTTGTATGAAAGCTTGGGCGCAAAGCAAAGGTGTAACACATTTCACACATTGGTTTCAACCTTTATCAGGTGCAACTGCTGAAAAACATGACGGTTTTTTTGAACCGATAGAAGGGGGCAGAGCTATTGAACGTTTTAGTGGAAACGCTTTAGTGCAGCAAGAACCAGATGCATCATCTTTTCCAAATGGTGGGATTAGAAATACATTTGAAGCGCGTGGTTATACTGCATGGGATCCAACTTCTCCTGCATTTATTTGGGGTCAGACTTTATGTATTCCAACTATTTTTATTTCTTATACAGGTGAATCTTTAGATTTCAAAACGCCTTTATTAAAATCATTACAAGCTCTCGATAAAGCTGCGACAGATGTTTGTCAGTACTTTGATAAAAATGTTACAAAGGTAATTGCAACTTTAGGTTGGGAACAAGAATATTTTTTAATTGATTCTGCTTTATATAATATCCGTTACGATTTACAACAAACAGGTAGAACTTTATTTGGTCATGCTCCAGCAAAAGGTCAGCAATTAGAAGATCATTATTGGGGTTCCATTCCTGAAAGAGTAGCTGCTTATATGCGCGATTTTGAATATGAATCACATTTATTAGGAATCCCTGTTCGTACACGTCATAACGAAGTTGCTCCTGCGCAGTTTGAATGCGCTCCGGTTTTTGAAGAAACAAATTTAGCGGTAGACCATAATTTATTATTAATGGATGTAATGGAAAAAGTTGCTATCCGTCATAATTTCAGAGTTCTTTTGCATGAAAAACCTTACGCTGGGGTTAATGGAAGTGGTAAACATAACAACTGGAGTTTAGCAACTAACACCGGAAAAAACTTATTGTCTCCAGGAAAAACTCCTAAAACAAATCTACAATTCCTAACTTTCTTTGTGAATACCGTAATGGCTGTTCATGAACATGCCGATCTATTACGTGCTTCTATTGCTTCTGCAAATAACGATCATCGTCTTGGTGCAAATGAAGCACCACCGGCAATTATGTCTGTTTTTTTAGGCCAACAATTATCAAATGTTTTAGATGAGTTAGAAAAAGCTGTACATAATGGTAAAATGAGTCCGGAAGAAAAAACCGCACTTAAAATGAACATTGGTAGAATTCCGGATATTCTTTTAGATAATACAGATAGAAACAGAACATCACCTTTTGCATTTACAGGAAATAAATTTGAATTCAGAGCGGTTGGGTCTTCAGCAAATTGTGGCGGACCAATGACTGTATTAAATGCAATAATGGCTGAACAATTAATTTCTTTCAAAAAGGAAGTTGATACTTTAATGAATAATAAAGTAGAGAAAGATGAAGCCATTTTTCAAGTATTGAAAAAATATATTATTGCAAGTAAAAAAATTCGTTTTGAAGGAAATGGATATGGTGATGAATGGAAAGCAGAAGCAAAAAAACGTGGCTTAAGTAATATCTCAACAACACCGGGCGCTTTGGAAGCAATGATCTCTAAAAAATCATTACATATGTTTGAGTCTCTCGGTATTTTAAATCACCGTGAACAAGAAGCACGTTACGAAATTAGTTTAGAGACATACACTAAAAAAATTCAGATAGAATCACGCATTATTGCCGATATGGTGAATAATCAAATTTTACCGGCAGCTATTCAATATCAAAAAACAATAGTTGATAATGTGAGTGGTTTAAAAAATATTTTATCTCCTGCTGAATTTAAAAAGGCAGCCGAAATACAATTAAATTTAGTAAAAGAAATCAGCGAAAGAGTTAACAGTATTAAAACATCAGCTGATGAAATGAGAGAAGAACGAAAAAAAGCAAATAATTTAGATAGTACCAAAAAACAAGCACATGTTTATTGTGATAAAGTGAAATCTTATTTTGAATTGATCAGATACCAGGTTGATAAATTAGAATACATTGTAGATGACACAGTATGGCCTCTACCAAAGTATAGAGAGATGTTATATTTAAGATAAAATAAAAAGTCCCGAATAATAATCGGGACTTTTTATTTATAGTTTAGTCTTAAAAAAATTCTCGATATCGTTTAGTGTAGTTGATATTTTCTTCTTTTGCTCTTCAATTACTTCTTTAGCTTCGGCTTTTCCTAATGCTAACTGAACCTCTACATGTTCAATTTTCCCTTTCAGTTCTTCAAATTTAGCGTGACCTTTATCCATTTTATTTTTAGCATCATTCAATAAACTCTTAAACTTTGTTTTCACTTCTTTTAATTTGTCAGTTGCTTCTGCTTTGCCAAGCGTGGCTTGTACTTGCAAAGCTTCAATTTCGGCTGCAGCATTTTTTAATGCTGAGATCAACCCATCTGTTATGTGTTTTTGATTTTCCATTTTTATATTTTTTTTACACTACAATAATAAACTAAATAGAGACATATTTACGTGATACATATTAAAACTTAATGATTTATATCACTTTAGAATCCAATTATAGTCTAACGCCTATAACACAAACATCGTCGATTTGTTCTAAATTACCTCTCCAATTTTCAAATGCAACATTCAAAAGTTCTATTTGTTCGAGCATCGGTTTGTGAGCAAAACTTAAGAGCAATTCCTGTAATTGTTTGAACTTAAACTTCTTTCCTTTTGGTCCACCAAACTGATCATAATAACCATCTGAAAATAAATAAAGGGAATCGTTTTTAATTGTATCTATTTCATGTTGAACAAACACTTTTGATTCGCTCGCGTTTATACCACCAATAGCAAACTTATTTTGTTTCAACTCAAATATTTCTTCCCCGCGTTTAATCACTAAAGGTCTGTTTGCTCCTGAATAATATAGCTTTCTTTTTTCATTATCAACAACACAAATACCAATATCCATTCCATCATTATATTCTTGTTTGCTTCCTTTCTTATTTAAAGCATTTGTAACTCGTTTATCTAATAGAGAAAGGATTTCGGATGGTTGGGTTATATTTTCTTCAAGTATTATTTGATTGAGTAGGTTATGACCTAAAATCGACATAAAAGCTCCTGGTACTCCATGACCCGTAGAATCACCAACAATAAAAATTATTTTATTATTCACTTTTTCGAACCAATAAAAATCGCCACTCACAATATCTTTCGGTTTAAATAGAACAAAAGATTCAGGAAAATAATTAGTAAGATCCTCGGCCAATGGAAGTACAGCTTCTTGTAATCTTTTCGCATAAAGAATGCTATCCGTAATATCTTTATTTTTTTCTTTTATTATAGTGTTCTGATAATTAATTTCATTTACTTGCAAACTTAATAATCTACTTTTTTTCTTATTATTAAAAAACGCAATAATTGAAATGAAAGCGATAATTATAACGAGCACACACCCAATTATCAATGCATTTCGTTGTGTTTGTTGTTTGGCTAATTCTGTTTGTTGAACTTGTTTATCTTTATTTAGTAAAGTAATTTCTTTTTCTTTTTTCTCAGTATCATATTTTTTTTCGAGATCACTCATGTATTGTCTGCTATCTAATGAATTCAAACTATCTTCCAATGCTTTGTAATCAAGATATTCATAAAAAGCAGATTTAAAATTGCCCATATCTGCATACAGGTATGCAATTGATCTTGTCATGTCTTTTTTGTTCAATAATTGCTTAGTTTCAATTTGATCATTAATTTCCATCGCTTTTTTAAAGCAATTCAGTGCTAACTTATGCTGACCTGTTTCAGAATAATAGTCACCTAGAATACTATACATTGTCCCTATTTTTTCCTTATCCTTTTCATTAATATACATTTCCAATGATTGTTTCACAAATTCAATGGCTTTTTTATAATCTTTTTTGGCTGCATAATTACTGGAAATATTTCCTAATAATAGTGCAATTGATCTTGTGTTATTTTCTTCTTTATAAATTGCTAAAGATTTTAATTCAAGTTGCAATTCCTTTTCCTTATCGCCCAAATCTCCATACATAGCAGCAGATAGGTACAACGCTTCTGCTTCTAAGCTTTTGTTTTTAGTTTCTATAGCGAGTTTTAATTCTTTTTCATAATATTCAAGTGCTTTTTCATATAATTTTTGACGTTTAAAAACCGAACCAATGAAGTGTAGAAGCCGACCATAATCATCATTAAGATCATTATTTTTCTCAAAAAGTTTTTGCGAAACTATATAATCGTCAATTGCCGTTTTGTAATCGCCAATATCATAGTATGCCCTTCCTCTTTCCATATAGGCTTTAGAAAGAAAGTTTTCATTTGTTTTTTTAGCAACTTTTATTGCGCTATCAAAATAGGGGATACTCTGTTTGGAAAAATCTTCTCTTTGGGTGAGATCACCAAGACGGTAGTAAAATTGGGCACTCCACTCATTCAAGTTATTTTGCTTTGATTTAAATAAACCTAAGTTGTAATAGTACCTGGCTTTTGCAACTTCTTTTGCCTTGTAACAAATTCTACCAATTTTTTCAATCGATCTAAAATTGAAAGAATTAAGAGTGAGAGAATTTAACTTATACTCCAATTTTTTTACTTCTTTATTTCCGGCAATTGTATCATTCTTTAATAAATAATCAATAATCTTTAAATGAGCATTTACCTTTGCAGTATCGTTAGATGCCTTTTTAAATATTGTATAGAGAGAATCTAATTTTCCTTTATTAATTGAAGCGGAGATTAATCCCCAGCCCAGAAGAAAAAATAATATAAACGTTTGTTTTTTAAAGTATGGATAATTTGGTGCCATTATTTGCTTAACAAAGTTCAAATTAAGTAATTAGATTTTAACTGCGATGATGCAAATATCATCAACTTGCTCCAAATCTCCTCTCCATTCATTGAATTTATTTTGTAAAATATTTCTTTGCTCTTCAAGTGGGGATAAATGAATTAGTTTTAGGAGTTCATTTAGCTGCTTGTATTTGAACTTTTTGCCTTTGGGTCCGCCAAATTGATCTGCATAACCGTCGGTATAAAAATAAATAACATCCCCTTTTTGAGGATCATAACTAAATAGTTTAAATTTCTCAGTTCGCTCACCAATACCAACCGGCATTTTATCTTTTGTTAGCTCTATAATATCGTTATTACGAATTAAAATAGGTTCGTTATTTGCTGCAGCATAACTTATTTTATTATTTTGAGTATTGAAACAAACCAAAATCCCATCAAAGCCATCTTTCTGACCTTCTTTACTTATACTATTTACCAACCTATCTCTTACATAATCAAAAATAAGATTAGGCTCTGTTATATCTTTTTCATTGATAGCTTCACTTAAAAAACCAATATTCAATAAACTCATAAAGGCTCCTGGTACACCATGTCCGGTACTATCACATATAGCCAGATAAAATAAATGGTCTCTTTTTGTTGCCCAATAAAAATCACCAGAAACAATATCTTTCGGATTGAAGTAAACAAAATTATTTGGAATATTTTCGTTGATAAAATTTTGATTTGCTATTATGGTTGTCTGAATTCGTTTAGCGTAATGAATAGAATCCAATATTTCTTTTTGTTTCTCTTCAACAATATGTTTTTGCGTTTGGATAATTCTGTTTTGTTTTTGAGAGAGTTTAAATCTTTTATAGAGAAAAAAGGAGAATACAATAACTAATCCTAAAATTAATATGACTGATATAATAATATATGTTTGTTTCTTTTTTTCTGCATCAGATAATTTTTTATCCGCTGTTCGTTTCAAATTAATTTCTTTTTCTTTTTCTTTGATATCATATTCCTTTCTAATATCGCTTAACAAAAGAGCATTTTGATTTTTTACAATCGTGTCTTTTAATTGATCATAAACCATAAAATTGGTATATGATTCTTTATAATTGCCTGTTGCATTAAGAACTAAAGATAAACCCCTATAAGATATTGAAAGCTCTTCCAAATTATTAGCCATTGTATTCACTTTTATGGCTTCTTTATACATTTTTGTAGCTAAATCGTAGTTTTTTAAAGTATAATAAAGATGCCCTAAATTATTAACTACAAGAGAAGCTCCGGCAACATCACCTATTTTTTTGAATGCTTCATTTGCCCAATTTAAATATTTCATTGCACTATCCATCTTTCTTTTATCAAGAAAGATGGCTCCAATATTATTAGCTGCCATCGCCGCATTTTTTTTATCACCCGCTTTGGATGAAGTTTGAAAAGCTTTTGAATAAAAATCAAGTGCTTTTTGCTCCTGTTTCAAATCACTATATAGTTTACCAATATTATTATAACAAATTCCAATGGTTTGTTGACTATTAATTTGACGTGCAAATTGAAGAGATTCATAATAGTATTTGAGAGCATTTTTAACATCTTTAAGATCATCATATATTAAACCAATGTTTAACAAACTCGTAGCCATTCCTTCTATATCACCATTTTTTTTATCTATGTCGTTAGATTTTAGAAAGAATTTTAACGCTTTTGGTAAATCGCCTTGATCCCAATAAACTAAACCCATGTTGTTATAGTATCCTCCATATTCTTTGTCGAATCTGCAGAATTTTATTCCTTTATTATAGTAATCAAGTGCCTTAGAGTAGTTAGACAAATTCCATGCACAAACACCTAATCTACTGTAAAATTTTTGTGTATAAAACGAATCCATTAATTGGAGAGAAAGCTTTAATCCAAATGTGGAATATTTGCTAACCGAATCGTATTCTGATATATCTGTTAACTCATTTATCAAGTAAAGGAATTCTCTAACTTTTGTTGAATCGGCACTTTTTTTTGCCAAACAAGTTTTTAATGAGTCTATTCTTTTACTAGTTTGACAATCTAATTGAAAAGCAAAAAATACTGCCATTAGAAAATAAAAATATTTAGAAACACTATTGCTCATATTCTAATTCCAATAACTAAAACATCATCTACCTGTTCTAAATTACCTCTCCAGTCTTCAAATCTTTTATCAAGTATTTCTTTTTGTTTACTTAATGGTTCAATCGAAATAGAAGCGATTAATTCATTTAATTTTTTAAGTAAAAATTTCTTACCATTTATTCCTCCAAATTGATCTGCATAACCATCTGTGTAAAGATAAATTGTATCTTTTGGTTTTACATTCATTTCAAATAATTTAAAAGGTGTTTCTTTTACTCCTTTACCAACTGGCATTTTATCAGTCCCCATTTGAATGATAGAGGAATCAGAAATAACAATTGGTGAATTATGTGAAGCGGCGTAACTTACCGCATTCGTTTTCTGATTTATGCACAATAAAATACCATCAAAACCATCTTGTTGCCCATCTTTACTCACGCTACTTATTAATCGTTCACGAACATAATTTAAAATGTCATTCGGCGCTAAAATATTTTTTTCGCTAATAGCTTCACTCAAAAAACCGATATTCAATAAACTCATAAAAGCTCCTGGTACACCATGTCCGGTACTATCACAAACTGCTAAATAGAAATTATCTCCTTTCTTAGTTGCCCAATAAAAATCGCCACTCACAATATCCTTTGGCTTAAACAAAACAAAATGATCATTAATATTTTGATTGATAAATTCTTTATGGGCTAGCAATGCGGATTGTATTCTACGTGCGTAGGTGATTGAATCAACAATTTCCTTTTGTTTTTTTTCAACAATGTTTTTTTGTTCTGTTATAATTGAATTTGCTTTGGTTTTCTCTTTATAATTTTTAAAGACAAAGAATAAAAGAATTAGAATCAAAAATAATACACTACTAACAATGTACTTGTAATTTTTTTCTGTCTTGAGCTGATTCTCTTTTACCTGAACTTCCAACTGATGCTTTATAGAGTCTTGTACTTTTATTTTATTAAAGGCGTAATTTAATTGTATTTCAGTTATTTCTTTTGTTTTCTCATTATTCTGGATACTATCACCTAATTGCTTTGCGAATTTGAAATATTCCAGTGAATTCTTTGTGTCATTAAGTCCTTCATAAGCGGTTGACAAATAATACGAATTGTCACGTTGTGCCGGTAAAGAATTTGCTTTTTTTGCAAAGAGAAGAGACTTTTGAAGTGTATCAACAGCTCTTTGCCATTTTTTTTGTTTGATGTATGAGTTTCCCATGTATCCTTGATTAATGGAGATGCTATTATCATCGTTTCGTTGGTACCAAATTTTAAGTGCTTTACCAAAGTAAATGAATGCTAAATTAAAATCATTTAATTGATCATATATTAACCCGATATTTTCGCTGTTAACTGCAATCCCAAAATCATTTGATAAACTTTTATTAATATCGAGTGCCTTCAAAAAATATTTTAATCCTGTTGAATTGTTTTTTTGATCAAGATATAGTAAACCAATGTTATTGTAAATAGAACTTAAACCACTCAGATTATTAGTTGCCTTATAAATATCCAGGCTCTTGTTGTAATATTCTACAGCTTTTTTGAAGTCTTTTTGTATAGCAGAAATAATAGCTATTCCGTTATAACAACTCGCTTTTTGACCAACAAAACTATTCTTATCTGCAATTTCGAGAGCCTTATAGTAATATTCAGATGCTTTATTGTAAACACCTTTCTCGCGTTCCATTAATCCCAATTTTATAAGAAAGGCACCACGAAATTTAAAATTTTTTAAATTATTTGCTTTTGATAAACCATCTTTCAGATAAACCATTGCAGAATCTAATTGACCACTATTATAAAAAATGTCACCGATTTTAAGTAGTGAGATTAATTTTGTAGTGTCTTTTTGCTGACTTAGTTTAACCCGTATAGAATCAACAGACTGACAAAAAATATTTGTCTGAACAAGAAAGAAAATAATGTATGCGTTTTTTAAAAAAAACCTTATCACTTTATTAAATTTTGATACCAATAATTAAAACATCATCTACTTGTTCTAAATTACCTCTCCAATCCTGAAATATTTTGCTTAACCGTTCTTTTTGAACAATAAGTGGTTCTGAACAAATCGAACTAAATACCTTATTCAATTGTTTATACATGAATTTTTTTCCTTTATCCCCTCCAAATTGATCAGCATATCCATCAGTATATAAATATAATATGTCTCCAGGTTTTGCATCTATATTAAACAAATTGAACGAAGCATGATTAATTCCTTTTCCAACCGGCATTTTATCGCCTTTCAATTGTTTTGCTTCTGAATTAGAAATTAGTAATGGGGTATTATGCGCGGCAGCGTATGTTATTTCTTTTGTTTTTTGATTTATACATAATAAAACACCATCGAATCCATCTTGTTGCCCTTCTTTGCTAACGCTATTAACCAAACGATTACGAACATAGTTAAATACATCGTTTGGTGCCAATAAGTTTTTTTCATTTATCGCTTCACTTAAAAAACCTATGTTTAATAAACTCATAAATGCTCCTGGTACACCATGTCCAGTACTGTCGCAAAGTGCTAAATAAAATAATTCTTCTTTTTTTGTAGCCCAATAAAAATCGCCACTCACAATGTCTTTCGGATTAAAAAAAATAAAATTTTGAGGAATGTTATCATTCAAAAATTCTTCGTTAGCGAGTAGGGTAGACTGAATTCGCTTAGCATACAAAATGGAATCAGTAATTTCTTTATTCTTTTGCTCAACAATAATTTTCTGGCTTTCAATAATCTTATTTTGCTTCCTACTAATTTTAAACCTATTAAAAAGTATATACGAAAAGATAAGTAAAAAAATGAGTATACCAATTGTAATATATATAATAGCTCTTTGTTTGGCTTTTTCCTCTTCTTGTTTTTTGAGCTCTTCAATTGCCTGTAGTTTAAGAATGTTTTCTTGTCTGTCTAATGCGAATTGTGTTTTTAAACTATTTAACGATCCGTTTTTGGATGTATTATAAATACTATCATTTAATTGCCTTGCAACTTCGTTAAAAAACAACGCTTTTTTAAAATCGCCATTAATTTTATAACACGCATATAAACCATCAGCAGCCTCAAATTGCTCTTGGATAACATGAAGCTTTTTTGATAATTTAAAGGCTTTTTCAAAAAATACTATCCCATCTTTTATTTTATTTGATTTATAATATGTTGTCGCGATATGAATTAATACAGCAGAAATATCTTTGGCATTTGCTTTCTCTTCAGCTAACTTTAAACTCTTGAAAAACATTTCACGAGCTTTTTCATATTCATTCTGAGCAAGAAATACACTTCCGTAACTGCCGTAAATGTTTTTCAAACCATCCTTTTCATCAAGTTTTATCGCAATAGCTGAGGCTTCATCAAGGCATTGAACTGCTTTCTTATAGTTTTTCTTTTTTAAATATAAATCACTTAAGTTGTTCAGAGACGCAACCATATCAGATCTATTTCCCATTTTCTTATGCATATCAAAACTCCTTTGTTGATATATCATAGAAAGACTGTCGTCGTGTAATTGACCATAAACTACAGCTATATTTCCAATCGTAGCCGCAACCTGATGGTCATTACCTAATTCTTCCTGAATTTTCAAACTTTTTTGAAAATACTCAAGCGTTTTAGGATAGTCTGCCAAATCATAATATACGATTCCAATATTATTATAACAAGCTGCTACGCCAGATCTATCGTTTACTTCAAGCCTTGAATTTAATGCTTTTTGCATATAAAATATGGCATGTGTATAATCCGACAAAACAGAATAAGCATTTCCAAGATTTATATAAATTCCGGCGTAGATTCTTTTGAATTTAATTTTTTCTGCTAACATAAGACTTTGATTAGCCCATATTAAAGATGATTTTGATTCTCCTTGTAGCAATGTTTCACGTGATAGGTTATTGAGTATTTTAACCCGAATAGTGTCATGAATATTTTCTTCTAATTTCTTTTTTAAAGAATCTATTTTTGCCGCATGCTGTGAAATAATATTTGAATTAATAATAATTAAAAAAACAATCATTAAACTCTGAAAGAAATTCGATGTTAAAGAAAGTGGTTTTATAAGGTTGTTTTCCAATTTCATATTTTAATTGCGATTATTAAAACATCATCTACTTGTTCTAAATTACCTCTCCATTCTTCAAATGTTGTGTTTAAAATTTCCTGTTGAGAACTCAACGATTTGGATGATATTGATAGAAGCAATTGATTTAGTTTCTTGTACAAAAACTTCTTTCCTTTTGTCCCACCAAATTGATCTGCATAACCATCTGTATATAGATATAAAGTTTCCTCTTTCTTAAGGTTAATAGTAAATAGCTTAAACTCTTCTTTTCTTTCACCTTTACCTACTGGCATTTTATCAGCTTCCAATTGAATTATATCGTTGTTAGAAATAATAATTGGTGCATTATGAGCCGCAGCGTAAGTTAATTCATTTGTTTTTTGATTGAAGCAAAGTAAGATCCCATCAAATCCATCTTGTTGCCCTTCTTTACTAATACTATTAATCAAACGATCACGAACATAATTAAATACCTCGTTCGGTTTTGAAATACCTTTTTCGTTTATAGCTTCACTTAAAAAACCAATATTTAGCAAACTCATAAATGCACCAGGTACACCATGACCCGTGCTATCACAAATGGCCAAATAAAATAAATGATCTCTTTTTGTTGCCCAATAAAAATCGCCACTAACAATATCTTTTGGCTTAAATAAAATAAAATTATTTAGAATATTTTCATTTACAAAATCAGCATGAGCGAGTAGGGTAGATTGGATTCGCTTCGCGTAATGGATCGAATCGAGAATTTCCTTTTGTTTTTCATCAACCAGATGTTTTTGTGCTTCAACTTCCTTCTTTTGTACAGAGATTATTTCATTTGCCTTACGCTGTTTTTTTAAACCACTAAATATGAAAAACACAAAAAGTACCGCAATTAATAATCCACCAAGTACAAAAAAAGTTACTGTTTTCTGCTGTTTAATAGTTGTTACTGATAATTTATTTTCACTTTGCAATAATTTATTTTCTTTTTCTTTTTTCTCAGTCTCATATTTAGTTTGCATATCATTAATTTGTCTCGAATTTTCTTCATTGTAAATACTATCTTTTAACTCAGTATATTTTAAAAGATAATGGTATGCGTCAATACCTCTGTTTAATTTAGAATAAGCTATAGAAATCCCTTTATAAATTTCCTTAATGATGTCTTTGTTTTTTGATTTTTGAGCGTATACCAGTGCTTGTTGATAATTGTCAATAGCCATTTGATATTTTTTTTGGAATATTAACACCTCTCCAATATTTAATAAAGATATGGCACAACCTTTATTTTCGCTCACCTTTTTCTTTAAAATTAAGGCTTTATAAAAGTATTCTAGCGCTAAATCGTATTTTTTTAATGTAACATAAGTTGATCCTATAAGGTTGTAAGTACTTGCAATACTTTTTTTATTTCCAATTTTTTCTTTAATAGCCAAGGATTTGGCATAGTATTGTAAAGCAACATCATCTTTACCTAGATCAGAATATATTAATCCAATATTACTAAGACTTAAAGACATATTAAAATCATCATTATCTAAACTATCCAGCGAAAATGATTTTTTATAATATAATAACGCTTTATTGTATGCTTTTTGTTTAAAAAATAAATTACCAAGCATATCATATCCTGAAGGCAGATATTTGATGTCTTCGTGTTTTTCAAAAATACGAATGGCTTTAATTG